>Ga0007804_1000029_pt1 | contig 52133 bp, 69 predicted proteins | sample CryBogCBE25Aug07_FD_60367 | JGI IMG/M metagenome (GOLD analysis project Ga0007804, IMG submission 60367) | Freshwater microbial communities from Crystal Bog, Wisconsin, USA - CBE25Aug07 | ecosystem: Environmental > Aquatic > Freshwater > Lake | place: Crystal Bog, Wisconsin, USA | collected... | reverse complement strand
CAGCCATGTTTCAGTTCGGTTGAGATATTCGCCCCGGCCTTTTTTGTGATGCACCTGCGTAGCTTTACCATCGCATCCTTCGGCTTTGGCTTCGCATTCTGGATGATTGGCCATGAATTGTTTATGAAGGATTGAATATTCCGCTAAAAGCTTCTGCTGCCTGGTACTTACTTTTTTTATTTCAGCCGTTCTGTAAACCTTAAACGGTTTAGCAGGATCTTCGTCGGTTTGCTTTAATGTCTTACTTTTTTTTATCGGTTTGCCGTATTGCTGCCGCCAGTGAGTTTGACAAAGCCCTTTGGAAAACACCGGATGCCAGCAACCAAAGGTTGAACATTGCTTCATATTGCATTCCTCCGGGATTCAATCAAAGCGTTTAAATCCGTTTCTTCGAGCATGTGATCACGCATCCAATCGGTTAAAATCAGCCGCTTTGCAACTCTTTTGCATTCTTTGTACTGATCTGGAGTTATCGCATCTGCTTCGATATTCTGCTGGAGTAGTTCAAGCCTTTGATTTAAATACCGTCTTTTTATAATCTCCATGCAGTTAACGGCCTCGGCTTTTAATTCCTGAACATATTCTTCGAGTGCCCTCGGCATAACTCCTTTTTTGTAATCAGGACCAATCAGAGAAATGGAATTTAAAAACTCATAAACTGTGGCGCCATTCAATCCGACCTGCTTTCCTAACTTAACCTTTTCAAAAACTTCAAGCGTTAAATTCTTAGCCGTGTCAAATTTTTCATCTTTTGTTGGCTCGGATTTTAAATCGTTTACTTTGTTTCTTTCCTGAACCAATTTACGGCGGCTCTCGCTCGTTAGATAGCCTTCGATGAACTGCTCGAAGCTAATTACGCTTAACCCGAAATACTGCCCGTAATCGCCTCGTATGCCGTTTGCGAATGCGATAGGTATCTCAGGCAGCCTCATTGCAGGAAACCGGTTTAAAATCGAATTTGTCACCTCTGTTACCAAATATGTAGGATCAGAAGGCATAGCCTGATTCAAATCAGCATAGCATTTTGCTATCGAAGCTGCTACGGTGTTAAACAGTTCGTTTTCGTGAACCTGCAAAGCGTTGGGCTGGCTAAGAACGTTTTCGGATTTGATTAACTGGCTCATGGTACTGGTTTTAAAATTGCTGTGAATGTTTCGATGGAAGCTGCCGGGCCTCTGTTTGGTTTTGAAATCTGATTTTTAACTTTATCGATTTCGTTTTTGCTCAAATGGATTTTTACCCAGAAGTAAAAGTTTTGAGCAATGTCAGTCCAGGTCGGAAGCCTTATTTTATAATTATCCTCTTTCTGCTCGTAGAAAATTTTAAACAGTGATTCGCGCTGATCGGATTTTATTCCGTAATGCTCGCAAGTGTTTCGCCAGTGTGCAGTTTTTTCAATGTGTTCAATTACTTGAAAATGGCTCGGTAGTTCTTTCTCTTTTTTTGCCGAAGATTTAGAAGGCTTAACATGCTCTAAAAAATCATCGATTGCTTTGTTTTTTTCAAAATCCGCACCTTTAATTTTTTGATTAGCATCAACACTATTTATATTATCATCTTCAATATCATTATCAGTGTTTTGCTGATGTTTTGCTTCGCTGTTTTTTAATGTTTGCTTACGTTTTGCTTGCTTTTTGATTGCGCCTTTTTTTCCGATTTCTGAGCGCAATTCAGAAATATTGCTTTCGCGCAACATGCGGCGGCTTTTTATAATAAAAATTCCGTCTTCACCCGCTTCAATATCTAACACTTTATTAAAGATAATTTCGTTAAAAATCTCCTTTGTTGTGTCCAAATCGGCCTTAAAAAGCACTGAAAGTGTGCGAAAATTAGTACAAAAAACACCTCTTTTTTCAGCATTAAACAGCTTAAATGTCAATTTAAACAAAGCATATTCTGCCAAATTTGTAAGACAATTTGTGTCCTTTTCCCAGTCGCCGATATAGAGCGGTATGTAAGGTTGTTTAGCCATTTCGGTAGATTAAACGGTTCTTAACTTTAATATTTCAGCGATCGAATTAACCTCTGTTTTAAACTCCTTGTAAAACTTTGCATAGTCATTAAATGATGACCTGTAAAAAATTACAGTTGTTCTGTCGATGCCAAAAATTGCGGCAACGTTGCGATCTTTTAACTTAAAAAGATTGGAACAGATAAGGCCGATAGCAACCCGTTTTGCCAATACATTATCAGCTTTACGTGATCTTTTTTTAACTGAAAAAATATCTAAACCGTAGAAAGAAAAAACATATCTGGCTATTTGATTTGCTTTTTCCAGTTGGTTTTCAAAAGAATTTAATTCAACTGGTTTTACAAATACCGTTTGAATCCTGGTAACTCCGTTGTAACGGACCGGCTTAACCGGCTCTAATATTTCTGCTATCATAGTTGTTTGGTTAATAAATCTTCGATTGATATTTTAAAATACCTCGATAAAACAATCAGCTTTTGGTAAGGCATTTCAATTCCCCTGTTTTCGTATGCTTGAATGGTTTTACCCGGTATGCAGAACAAATCGCCAAACTGATCCTGAGTTAATTTCATTTCCTTTCTCAGTTTTTTGATATTTTGCCCTAAATAAATCATGCGGCTTTCGCCCTCCATGTATGGTTAGGTTGACCATATAATCCCGGCCTCATTTCGCTACACTTTACAAGCTCACCTGAAGCTGTTAAATCAGTTATTGCCCGGCGTACAGATGTGATAGGGTAAATGAATCCTTTTGCCTCTAAACACTTTAAAACTTCGGCAGGTGTCAAAGGTTCGCCCAGCCTTTTGAATACATCAAGAATGTTTACAGCCTGGTTAGCGGCTGATTCTTTAGCCATCGTGAATAAATCACCTTGTAGTCCGATCGTGTTATAAAATTCAGCTTTCATTTTTTTTCTTTTTAAGTTTTCAAAAAACCGTCCCCAGCCTCGCGCCGGGAACGGAAATCAACTAAAACCCTATGCAAATGAGAAAGTGGGAAACCCCTCACTGGCAAAGGCCAGCTCTATGGCTGACCTGTAGTATCGGTGGCGGCTAAACCGATGATAAACACTGTTTTCCTTTCCTTTTAAGGGTTTTTTAAGTGAATGATTAATTGATTAGTTTTTGCCGCCGTTATTTTTAAAACGGCAAATCGTCGTCGTCCGCTTTTTTACTTCCTGCTGCTGGCTTGCTTTCGGTGTTATTAAAGTTGTAGGTTTTACCCTGACCAACATAAACCCGGTCTGCTTTGGCCTCACGTTCTTCTTTGGTTTGATTTAGGTAAACCGTCAAATCGTTACCAAATTGATCGGGTGATTTACGCTTGTCAACGACAATACTTAAATACTTCTTGCCGTTTTTGGTGCTTACTGTGATTTTATCCTTTGGGATATCACTCACGCATATACTTACTATTTCCATTTCTTAAATTCCTGTGATTTTTTCCAATAATTCGTTCATTACTCCGGCGGCCTGATCAAGCCTGAATAAAAGCTCTGATTGCACTTCGAGATCCGCTGGCACCTCTATTATTTTAATTTGTAGGTTTGGTAGCGTGAATCTCCAGTCATAGCTAACGAAATAGCCCTTTTCGTAGCCTGTAGCTAACAGATTGCCCTGTATCTGTATGTAATAATCTTCGGACAATTCCTTTAAATCCTGAGCGTTATTACAGGCTAAATTCAAGGTGTGATTTGCGCTATCGGCTGGGCATTTGATTTCAATCAGTTCTTTGTAACCCTTAACCAAACGGTCCGGGCTGCCTCCGAAAATGTCATTGTAAATAACCAGTCCACATTCTTCGAGTTCAAGGCCGGTGATTTCTGAAAACCTTTCTGCTGCCATCGCTTCGTATTCCTTGCCCCATTCGGTATTTTTATTCTCGAAGTAGTGATATTCTTCGGATAGACCTGAAGTTAAAGAAGCTGTTACCTTTCTGCGGATATAAGTCAAGGCACCATCACCAAAAACAGTTTCTACAGTAGTTCTACGGTCGCCTTTTTCTCTGGCCTCCAGTTCTGCCGCCGTCATAGGTCTTTTACCACCTTTAAACAGCTTATAAACTTCGGATGCAGTAAAGCGGTACATTCTTGCGTCTAACCAGGCTTTTGATCCCTGTGGTGCTTCTAATACGTTCATATAGCAAGCTCTCCTTTCAATGCAGCTTTAAGTTCCTTTCCGCGCTCTTTGGTTATTAAACCACCTGCGATAGCCTGATTTATTTTCAGTTCTGTATCCAGCGTCTTTTCGTCGAAGTTTTCAACGTTTTCTGCTCTTTTGTTTTCAAAGGCAGTTGAATAAACAGGATTGAAGATTATATCTTCGTCCGCGCCATCGCTGAATAAACGACCTATCTTTTTGCAAGCATTTTTAAATGCAAGGCTTTCGGCGGCAGGTGCGTTCTTTTGGATTGCATCCTGTACGATTTTATCAAAGTCAGTCGGGTTAGATCCAGCCTTTAATTGAATAGGCCACGCGCCAACACCGGATTTTTTAGCTATTCTGCCTGTTACCGGATTTGTGTATTCTATAAATCCGGTTACAAGGATGCTGTTAGCAATAACTTTAACTTCGGTGATTGTCCAGTCGTAATCCTGGAATATTGTAAGCACGTTGTTTCTAACACGCTCAATCGGTTGATACTTTACACCTTTATGCTCTTTGAGCCATGCTGAAGGTGGGGTTTGATTTAACAGGCTATTAAGGCTGTCAATCTTGCTTGCTAATTCAAGCTGGGTACATAATTCGCCAAGATTGATTTTGGCTGGCTTATTTTCCATTGTTTTGGGTTTTGTTGTTGAAAAATTATTCGTTGATTATTTAGATGCTATTTTCAAAAAGGCCAGGATCATTTTTTCAATCCAGTTAAACCTTTGCCGGGATGCTTCGAGCCGCCATTGAATGCGCTCTGTTTCCCGGATTTGCTCTTTGATGTAGTCGGGAAAGTTCATCGGCCTATGTAGATTAAAATCCCTGCACAAAAGGTGATGAATGCGAGTAATATCCCGAATTGCTTAAATGCAACAATTACCGCTTCGTATTCCTGATCAGACATGAGCTACCTCACTTTCTTTGGCATCCTTCATAAATTCATAGGTCGGTATATCGTAATCGATAAACTCTATAGAAAGTCCTTCGGCTGCCAGTTCTGCACTAAACAATGATTTGAAAGTGTTGAAAGCTGAATTGACATTGATATCAATTAAGAACTTTTCGTGTTCGCTTAAATGAACTTTAGGCCGGGCAAGCATTTCGTCAAACCGAACATACATTGCTTTTATCTTTACGTTGCTCATGCCTCAGCCCTCCCGAAAGAATTTGATAAATAAAGGCCACCCGAAATGACAGTAACTACGATTAAAACCTCAGCCTCCAGTGGAGTAATCAGTTTTTTGTTAGCCAGCACAATCAGTCCGGCTAACAGCGCAATCAGCGCGAAGAATACCAATGGTTTTTTCATGACAATGAAAGTTTAGTATTGTTTACATAGTCTTTCAGAATGTCGCTCATGCAGTTTTCTTCAAGAAATTCTTCGGCACTTGCGTAGCTCTGATATTGGTTGTGTTCGCCTCCGGTAAATTCATCAGCGATAAAGCTGTAATGATTTGAGATGAACTGATATAGTTCGTCACGGCTGATAGTGATATCAGTAAAGTTGTCGTCCTGATCGTAGATAGTTACTTCGATCACATCGCCATCGGTGTAATCTTCAATGAAGTAGCATTTCTTTGTAATGGTGCGTTTTAACACTTCTCTGGCTGCTGCAATTTTCGCGGCTCCTGCTGCGAGAATTTTTGTTGACTGATTGATAGAATTTGTGTAGGTTTGCATAGTTGTTGAAAATTATTTTATGAATTGGCTCGGTTCCCGCCGGGCCTTTTTTATTTAAAATATTCTGCTTTAGTTGGGTCAGCTTCTATTATTGCTTCGATCCTGTTTTTGTATTTTTTTAAAGCTTCCCGGTGAAGTTTAGCTTCATATCCAATAGACCAAACAGATATACCATTATCCTTTTTAGTGGCTGTCTTGCTGATATTGGAATGAATTAACTGCATTATTTTATCCTCCAAACTCTTACTTCACCGGAGCCGTCACGCATGGTTCTCATTGTGAACTGTTTTTCCTTGTCGGTACGATCTTCAACCCTGGCCATTGCGCTATACCATTTCGATTTACTTTCACCGTTCACTAAAATGTTTGCGCCAACCACTAACTCATCCAGTCGCTCAGTGGCACTTTTAGGCATGTCTATTGTTTCTGTTGAATTGAATTGCATATCTTTGAATTAATTACAATGCTAATTTACGGTTATTTTACATATTGTCAATACATTTTGTAAAATAATTTACAAAAAATGATACAAATCATATAACACATTGACTATCAACGGGGAAAATTTAAAAAAGGCTGTAAGGTCAACAGGAATGACGGTTCAAGAAGCTGCCGATAAGCTGGGTGTGTCCCGGCAGATGCTTTACATCTATTACAAAAGTGGGGAATTAGAACCCGACCTTTTACAAAATGTCCGGGAAAAATTGGGGATTGATTTACACAATGTAAAAGAAAATTTTATCAAAGCTGATAATTTATCAGATGTAACAAATCAAATACCTAAATCTAACGGTTTGATAATTGGCGAAATAGGACAAGGTGACGAAGAATCGCCATTTATTCAAATAGGACCTGATCAATATATAATGGTTGTTCCGCTTGTTCCTATTAAAGCTCAGGCCGGATATATCAATAATTATAATGACGAAAATTACATTCAAGAAAACTTCACCCAAAAACATTCATTCGCTGTGAGCCGGGTATATCGCGGTAAGTACATGGCCTTTATAGTTGACGGCGATAGCATGGATGACGGGACAAAAAACTCAATACCCGAAGGCAGTACTGTTACAGGCCGGGAAATTCAAAAGCACCATTGGCGAAATAAATTCCATATTCACCGGTACCAGGATTATATCATAGTTCACGAAGATGGAATTTTCGTCAAACAAATAACAAAGCATGACACCGAAAAGGGAATAATAACCTGTCATTCTTTAAACCAAAATAAAGAAATATACGCTGACTTCGATTTAAACCTCGATCAGTGTTTACAAATATTCAATGTAGTTAATGTTACACAAACCAAATAAACCCTATCAAAATGAAAAAGATATTTTTTACGCTATTAATTTTTATCCCTTTTTGGGGATTGGCTCAAACTCAATTTAAGTTAAAAATTGACACACCTAATAAAGCCGCATTTTATCAGGAAGTTGTTAAGATAGATACTTCCTTAAATGACGATCAGATTAAATCAAGAATCAGAAAGTTTTTAGCGAATAATACAATGGCCTCAAATATTGCCATTGAAAACAATTCATGCGTTTATACCTCTATTCAAAATCTTATTATTCCGCAGGGTTTAGGATCAATGCAGTTTCAGGTTCGTTATACGGTAACAATAGATTTTAAAAAAGGAAAATACCGATATACTTTTTCAAACATTGAAATTCTTTACAATACCCTCATAATGTCACACCTCGAAAGAAAAACGCTTTATGAGGAATATAAAGCCACTAATGAGGGTAAAAATTATGACAATCATGTTAAAAGGATTATAGCACTCGAAAAACATATTGACGATGTGACTACTAACCTAAAACTGATTATGTCTGAAAATTCATCTATTACAAAATCAGATTTTTAATGATGGTCGCTTCAAATACCGCAAAAGCTATTAATCCAAAAACCAAATTAAGCCCGATTCAAAAAAGGTTTAACCAGGTTTATAATGAATGGAAAGCCGAACAGCCCTACAAACAGCGAAGCTTGATACACTTTTCTGAAAAGATGGGGATTAGTGTCGGTAGCCTTCACAATATGCTTACCGGAAAATATGAAGTAACCCGCTCAACCATTGATGCAGTAGTAAAAATATTAGGTTATAGCCCAGAATGGTTTATCGGTGGATCTGGCGAAAAGAAAGGAAATGTAAAAGACACGAAGCTGATACACGAAATTCAACTTTTGCGGACCGAACTTCAAATCATGCGCCAGGAACTCGATGTGATGAAAGCCAGGATGAAAGCTTATGAAAGATAAAACGGACTAAAAAACGGTGTAAATATCTACCTGAAAACATGGCCAAACCCTGCAAAAAGCCGCTTTTTAATACACAAAGCCGAAACGACGACAATTCGAATCTCGTTCTGGGCACTATTCAACCTGCTTTAAACCCATCAAAAACAGGGTTTTTAAAGAAAAACAAAAAAAACGGAGTAAAAAACGGACTAAGTTTTAAAGACTTTCGGAATCAATTAATGGGCCGTTACAGATTACCATATAAATCACCTAAAATAGTTCGATGCAAAAACGGTGATTGGTTTGTGCAGTTCTATTACTTCAATAATTTAACAGGCAAATTCAAAGCTTTTAAGACACGATCAGGAATAAACTATATAAAGGAAGCCGCCGAAAAAGAACGTGCCGCCGCCGAACTTTGTAGCGATGTATTGCGATGGCTGAAGGCAGGTAATAGTCCGTTTGATAAGGAAAAACGAATAATCCAATATATCGAAAAAGCCGAAGCTGAGATAAAAGAAAAGAAAGTAAAATTCTGGTCCATAACGGAAGCTATTATCAGGTTTAAAACTTTTACGGCAAATCAGAACTATTCGCCTCGCACAATTCATACCTACAATAATTATTTAGCTGATTTTATTGAATGGATCAAAGCAAATAATTTAGGATATACCCCGGCGAAAGACTTCACAGAATACCAGGTGCAAAAGTTTTTGAACAGCAATGGTCATAAATGGTCGGCCCGGACTTTCAACAACTACCTGAAATTTTATGCAGGGTTTTTCAATCGTTGTCACAAATTAGAGAAAGCAATTCATCGGGGGGTAGTTTACACTTTTGATATTGATAATGTGGATCTAAAAATCACAAAGTCACAAAAGAATAAACCATATACGCCGGTACTCGCAAATAAAATAAAAGAGGCATTGCGGAAAGGTGACGTTAACCTAAAAGAGTATATCGAATGGATATATTTATCCCTTATGCGTCCGGCAGAAATCAGGGCTTTGAAAGTTCAAGATATCGACGAACAATCCCGGCATATAAGGATAATTGGCAAAACAGGTGATCGGCTAATACCTATCTCTGATCAGTTACTTTCTTTGGTCCGCAAAAGGTGTAAAACTGCATTGCCTGGGGATTATGTTTTTGGTGAAGCTGGCAAAGTTTCAGCCCATAGAATGAGTGTTGACTACTTCCTGAATAAATACCGGGCTTTGTTGAATAATCTCAACATTAGCGACGATTACGGCCCTTATAGTTGGAAAAGTACCGCAATCTGTGACATGATAAACGCAGGGTTTACCGATAAAGAAATAATGGTTCTTTCAGGTCACAAAACACAAAAAGCCTTTGAAATTTATAAACGGGATTTAGTGATAGATAACAGTCATTTGATGAAGGGTAGTGTTTTGGAGTTTTAACAAAAAAGCCGGAAACCTCGCGTCACCGGCTTTGCTAAACAAAAACTGATTTATGAAAAAAACTACTTCGCTTTATAATATGTGAATGGGTGCCGTGAAACGGTATCGTTATTCGGAACTATGTACTTTTCAAACTTTCCAGCGTAGCGTAATTCCTTAATAGTATAAGTCGGGATTGCTACATTATCCGGTTTTAAATATCCGCTGACCCCCTGCCAGTAAACTTTAACTTTTACAGGTTGATTTAATGATCGTGTGTAGTTTTCAAGCTGTAGCCAAACAAGCCTGTTATTGTTGGGCCGCTGAGGGAATGTATTACAGAAATCGAATGAATTATACTCGTCGGTTTTATTTGAATTTTCATCCGAAGCGTCGCAATTATGGCCTATGTCATAACCCGATTTAGCATAATCCTTTGATAAATTCGGTCGGCCTCCGGTCGCGTGAAATCCAGCCGCCCTGCCAACTACTTTTTTATGAGGGGCAGCCGTCCAGATAACGCTGTCAGGAATTAATGTTTTCGGATTCCAATAGCTTACATAACCAGGATATTTAATGACCTGTTGCTGGGCTAATGCAGCCTGACCGCATGAAGCAAGAAGCGAAAAAAAAATGAAGATTAGTTTTTTCATGGTTTTTTATCCTCAACTAATTCCAATGAAATTTCCTTGTGTGTGCCGACGTTAAATACAACCGGAGTTTTATCCGATATTTCGCTCCCATCGTAAACGGTGTTACCAAGCAATGCTAATTCTTCCGGTGTAAGTGCATTTAACATTTTAACCATTGCAATAACCTTTTTAAAGTTATCGTAATCTTCCTGAGTTAAAAGGTTTTCACCGCATTTAGGGCAAGGTTTATTTAGCCATAATCCTACGTCATCCAGTTGCACCGATGGGTCTTTATAATCACAGTTAGGATTATCGCAAATAATACCGTCATTGGACGTAAGCCGTATGTTTTCCATTATTTAGCCCCTTCTATTGATGATCCCTTTGCCAACACACTATCCAATTTAACCCGGTTAGGCAATTCTTTCAAATATGCCTCGATGCCTTTGAATAGCTGAACTTGTTGCTCCGGCTTCGCGGTTGGATCGTACATCTGAAGTCTTTTATACTCGTTCAGCGAGTTTACGATTTGCTGATAGTCGTTAATTGGCACCGTCACAAAGTAATTATACTTTGGCTTTGAGGTGTCGGCCTTTGCTTTGGTTTGTGCTTTTAAAATGGTCGAAATCGAACAGATTAAAACGATAGCTAATATTACTTTTTTCATTTGTTTTTAAAATGTTTATAGTCATCGATAATGGATTTTCCAACACCCCAAACATATAAGGCGCAAATAATGAAACCTATTATCCAGACAATTAATTCCACAATTTTGTTATTTAAGTAAACAAGCCGTGTACTTCTGTCCGTAATTACCCAAACGGTAAAAGTCGGTATTTTCCCTTCCGGCCTGTTTATGCGATTGATTTAAGATACTGGTTCGGCTGCGTTCGGTGTTGCTACTCCAGTAACTACGGTCGGTACCGGCGCAATGGTTACAACTTTAGGTTTTACAAGGTTAGTGTAAACCCATTGAAGCAATGTTAACACAACTTCAAACGGAGTTTCTTTCCCCGCCAAAATTGAACCTAGTAAACCTGCTGCACCGCTTATAATCGCTGGCCATGTAGACGAATCCAAAGATTTAAGGTGGGCCTGAATAAGAGCAATAACACCAGGCAAATCAACCGGAGCTTTGTCGGCAATTAAATTGAAACCTTTTGCAACGGCAACAAGTCCGTCATAGATGTTTGTTTCGGTCGGGAATGTCGCTTCGATTGTCGCTGCAACTGCGGCAGGATCAGCGTCGACACCTGCATTGATAATGTGTAGAATTTCAGATCCGTTAAGGATTGAATTTTGGGTTGCAACGGGAAGCTTTTCCCATGCCGCTTTTGTCGAGTTAAAAAGCGATAAAAATAGGTGACTGAGGAAACTGAAAATTGACATTTTGATTTTTGTTTATGGTTAATTGATAATTCGTTACTCTTTAAAGTGCTGCCAGTTGTTCAATGGTGCCGTTGAAATAATCAAGATCAAGACTGCCACCCTTTACACCTCCTGCCATTGTACCATATTGGCTATATTGCCAAAAAGTCCAATCATTCCATCCGTGAGGCAATCCCGGAGGTGTTGGCTGATATGATGCGAGCCAAAGTGGATTATTAGGCCAACTTTGGCTATTCAAATAATCGTTAAAAAAGTTCTTATAGGAATAGATAACAACCTTGCGCTTAGTTTCAGCCTCAACGATGTTAATCCAATCGGTAACGAGCTTTATAAAAGCTGGTTTGTTTTTGGTGATGTTTGCATTTAACGCTGCCGGTACCTGGTCCTCAACATCGAGCATCGGCGGCAATACGTTCGGCAAACTCCAATCCACGCCACGTGAAAGGAAATTATCTACCTGATCATTTACGCTGTCAGTCGCTGTCAAAAAGTGATAGGCGCCATGCAATAAGCCTTTATCCCTTGCAGCTTTCCAGTTGGCCTGAAATGCTGGATCTTGAAACTTTGCGCCCTGAGTAGCTTTCAGATAAATAAACTTTACTTCCGGGTCTAAATGGTCGAAATTAAAGCCATCGTTTTGATGGCTAATATCAACGCCTTTAATGTAACCTGCCATTATTGAGCGTTTATGTCCGCAACCTTTTCAATTACACTATCAATAGTTTCAGGCTTTGCCGGAGCTACTACTTGCTGATGAATAGCACCAACTTGTGATTTAATGGTTGATAAATCAGACAATGCAGATAACGGATTGTTGACAGCGCCGTTTACCATACCAATATCGGTAACAGCAAACTGAGAAAGGCCAGCACAACCTAAACACACTTTATAAACCGTGTCGGTTATTTCCGCGGGTATCAATTTCTGCAATGCCAGGTAAGAAACAACTGCCGCCAAAGCAAGGCATATCTTTTGAACTTTTAACCAAAACGGAGGCGTTTCGCTTGAAATACGCTGCCACAAGGTAGGATTTGAATTTGCCATAAAATGTTTAAAATAAGCTAACGGGGTGGGAGTCGAACCCACGACTACAGAGCAACTAAAGCCAGTCGTTTACTCTGTCCGCTAACCATCTGCGGCACCCGTTCATGTTTCAATAGTGATACTAAGGTAAATAATTTATTTTCAAAATTTTCATTTAATTGAATATTTTTTTGTAAATTGTTTCATATCGATATTAAGCTTTTCACGGAGTTTGCGGCAAACCTGATCGATTTCGGCTTGCAGTCGTTCCTTTTCTTTGATTAGTTCGGGTATTGTTGGTTCTGGTTTAGTCACAAGCTTATATAAGTCGTCTAAGAAATCGTTTTGATTATCGAATGTTTTGGCTTTAAAATAGACAGGAATGCCGAATATAGTCCGGTATCGAATTATACAGTAGATGTCATTCTGAAATTTTAAAACCTTGTGTTTCATGTTGCCGCTGGCTGCTTAAAAAAATCAAATGGTATTCCTTCCTTTTCTTCATTCTGTGCAAGCATATTAACTGCGAATTTTATAGCCATTAAATGATCTTCTGTTCGGTCGCCCATTTCGTAAAATGCAAGATGCCGATGTAAACTTTCTAAAACCGCCTCCGAGGGTTGCCCCAGCTTCCAATTCCCTTTATCGTACTTATTAGCACCGTTACGCATGTGAACGCCATAACGAAGCCTGGAATAAGCCGGATCATGGTTTACTAAAGGTTTATCTACATCGCTATCCCTTACACTTCCGGTTTCAAATTTGCGTATTGTCATCTTTTAGAAAACTTACTTTAATATGATCACCATAAACTAATTTAACGGCCCAAATAACGCCCAGTTTAGTTTTTGATTCGCTGGCACCCGGTGGAACTGTTACTGTTCGCTTTTCTTTTTTGCCCGTGTCCGGGTTGGTGTATGTGGCTGTTACTTGCATGATTATATGTGAATAGATATAATTTGTTATGCTTATTTGAAATTATATGCTTAAACGTATATTTTAGTTGTCTACAATCTGTCGACAACTCGTCGATAGTTCCTATATTTTGGCAATAATTCACTTGAGGTGCCAATAATACACCTCAAAAAAAGGCCGGGTACAAATTGTACCTATCCTTAAAATATGTGGGTCAACCTCGCTACCTGACCGAAATCAGGATGGTGAATAAACCCTTCTATTGCTTTCGGTGAATACTGATACCCGTTTCGGTGGTGCCAGCTATCTGTTCCGCTCGGACTGCGTAATGTTTCAATACAAACGCTGCCGTAATCCTTACTTATTTTATGGTGCATGTGGTGAGTATAAAAATACCTATGCTTACACCCGGCCCAATGTTCTGCGGCTTCCTGAGCCATTAAAAGCGGCAAATCTTGCGCTTTTGCTCCATCTCCGTGAGTGCTTCCAATTAGATTAGCACCATAAGTGAAATATTTGCGGTGGGCTATACTAACATTAAAAGAAACATCCTCGCAATTCGCGAACCACGAACTAATGGTATCAGCTAAAAAGAAACCGTTTGTATAATCGTGATTGCTGGGATCATATTGAACCGATACCGGTGCAACGCCTCGCAATAGTTCAATCATATCGATTATAAGCCTTTTAGCGATTAAAAAATTATTATACCACATTCCATCCGTATCCTGTGGCGTTCCGCTCGTAGTGGTCCGCTTTGGCGTGTCTATGTGCAATATATCGTTGCCAATAATAAAAAGAACTCGATCAATATTCCATCCTGCCGATTTGCTCAATATTCCGTTTACACCCTCCCGAACCCGGTTTATAGCTATTTGATTATCGTAATCTTCGCCTACCTCAAATGCACTGCACAATTTACCGATGTGAACATCGGCGGGATCTATTACAAGCAAATGCGGATTTTTTGGTGCATCCCTGCGAATAGTCGGATATATTGGTGCATGCGCTCGCATTTCTGCGATAATATCATCCTTTATTTCGTCGTAGCCTGGTGCCTTGTTTTTAACATGAATCGAATGATGCTGGCCTTTATACCAATAATGATTTACATCGTTTATATCAATTCCTTGCTGATCACAAATTGCCTCAATCCCATTTTCCTTACTTACAGATTTATGATAATACCGCCTTACTTGCTTTGCAAAGTTAACAGGATTATAATCACTTAAATTATGTTTGTCTAAAATTGTTGTGGCTGCTGACGCAAAAGAGCAACCCAACGCTTTTACAATTTCTACAGCTTCATCAATATGTTCTTGCTTGAAATTGGTTGGTGTTGGCATGTTTTATTTTTTAATAACCATCATTATGATAGTTACAATATTCGCTATTGCTGAAATTGCTATCCCTGCTTTAAACCATGCACTATCAAGTATTGATTTTTGAGTGCTATCCTCTACATCATCTTTCTGCAATTTGACATGAGTTTCTTCTTTCCATTTTTCAATATTTTTAAGACGCTCACCGAAGCCCTCAGTATTGTTTGTTCCGTTGATGTCGTATTGAATCTCGGAAACTTTAACATGAACTTCTTCCAGTTTTTTAGCGTGATCGCTAAACATATTTACTAAATGTTTTACCTCTGATGTTAGGGCTTCGATAGATTGAACCTGTGTCATGTCATGTTAATGTGTTAAGATTTTAAACTTGTGATGCTTTAAAAGTGCGCTGTATATAGTCAGAGTACCTGAATAATAACTAATGGTATAATTTGACGAAGCTGCTCCGCTGGCTGTAATCGAATAAGTGCCGACGGGTGAGCTTGTGGTCGCTGCTGTGCTTAATGTTGGCAGGGTTGTTAATGATGACGGCGTATCACCCAAAACAAAACCTGAATAGCTTGCTGTTAAAGTCGGGTTAGCCGTTCCTTGTACTTTTGACAGGCTATTTGCATAAATTGATAATGGCGCTTTATTTACTGTTAGTGAAACAGATGCCGTTCCGCTTCCTGCCGTATTTGTTGCCGTTACGGTATAAGATGTAGCCGAAATAACTGCCGATGGAGTGCCGCTAAAAACGCCCGTAGAAGTATTAAAACTTAAACCTGATGGCAAAGACGGTGTAATAGTAAAACTTGCTGCGATGCCGCCCGTATTTGTCGGTGTTAGAGTTGCCATTGCTGATCCATAAGTTAAAGCCGATGGGGCAGTATAACTTATTACTGGGCTTAGAATACAAGCGGCCCATAAGGGGAAACTTACAATGGTGCTATCTATTGAAGCATTTACGGTGTTTGTAGTCCAGTTAATTGGCGTTGATACCTGATAAGTCCCGGCTGAATAATGGTGTGCAGTATCAGCTTCAGATCCTGAACTATTTATAAATTTAATTCGGTTGTATCCCATCACAACGTTATTCGATGGTGAACCGCTATAATTTCCGTATCCTAGACCCAAATGAGATACCGTAGTTTGTTTTGAATAGATTGTGTTGTTGCTGATGTTGATATAAGTACCTCCAGCGGCTTGCATACCGATGTAACCGGGATTTATTACGGTATTATATTCAATATCCTGGTAACTGCCGCCTCCATCCGCGACCGTAATTCCTGACCCCGTTGTCGACGGTCCACCGCCGTAAATGGTGTTATATTTTACAGTTATATAACTACCTGATGTACCGTTTGATTTATATAGGTTAATGTGATCTTCGTAGTTGCCAACACCCGGAAATGACTGGCTAATGTTGTACTGAATAATATTGCCTGATCCTGAGCAAGTATTAAGCTGAATCATTTGCCCTCTAGGTAATGGGCCAACTTCGTTAAGGTCATGATTGTATTGAAATACTATACCACCTGTACAAAGTTGCGCATAGCAACCGGATGCAGTCCCGCTAAAAAAACAGCTATCAATAGTTATATTATAACACCCTAAAAGGTAAATGCCAACACCTGCACTACTTGTGCCATTCACGAATTTACACTTAGTGATATGAATATCGTGACTGTTATAAAGGTAAATCCCGGCAGAACTTCCGCAATTTATTGAATCGCCCCGTATCGTTTCGTAACTATGTCCCGATTCGCTGATGTTGGAATGCGCTGTATATGGCCCGCAATATTGAGCTGATGCCGCAAAGCTGTATAGTAGGAATAATATGATTAGTATGCGTTTCATTATTGTAATCTTACTACTGTACAAGCTGATGTTGACGAAAATGTAAAGTGATATAGGGCAATTCCCGATGCACCCGTAGAAACCGTTAATGATGGGCTATTTACGCCTGTCATACCTGAGCCTAACACTATTGTCACCGTATTTGCACCTGCTGTATTGTCTATGTATAAATCTGCCGTCGACCCTGCTGCTGCACCCAAGCCTGTTGCATAAGCCGTTGCCGTTTGAAAAGTTATGGTAGTCGCTGCTGCTGATGTTGACGTAATGTACCCTGCTGCCATTTGCGCTGCTGTAGCGGTCGCTGTGGCGTTTATAGCCTGTGCGGTTCTCTTTGTAAGAACGTTGTTTATAACGTATGCTGTAGTGGCTAATTGGGTTGTATTTGTTAACGTCGATGCTGTCGGCCCTGAAACTGTAGTACTAAATGTTGTTGCGGGGGTTATTGTTATTGTACTTGTGGCGTTAATTGTAAGTAAACCTGCCGAACTTACAGCGAACGTAGCTAAGTGGGTAGCATCGTAAGCAAGACCTAAAGCATATTTATTCGTCATGGTTACGTTAGTGCCGTTTGTTGGCTGTGTAAAGAAAGCACCGTACCCATTGGTATAAGTAATACTTGCGTTGGTTGCTGCTAATGTGGTTAGACCTGTTCCGATAACCGCGAAATTTGTTACTGTACCCGATGCTGTGGAGTTATCTGTTACCGTTGATGCAGCGATGTTAAAGATTGTACCCGCCTGTGATCCTGCCTGAACGTTGCTATTAGCTAATGCTAAGTTAAACTGCCCTTGCGTGGTAAATGATGCCATATTCACAAATGTCGGGGTATTGCTTGTGCCTAAATAAGTCTGAAAATACCATGATGCGTAAGGGTTAGCACTTGATGTACCCTCACCAATTAAACCAAAAGCAAATGGGTTATTCGCGGGTGTTCCGCCCGTATTCCAGACAGTTCCCTCCTGATAATATTGGTTAGTCCATTGGTTAGGTGTACCTACTGTTGATGCTGTTGTGTTTAATAGGGCCAAACTTGTAAATACCGTTGCGCCTTGTGCGGAGTGGGTTAATTGTAGCTGTGCTGATGTGAACGAAGCAAGTGACGGGGCAAAAGCAAATGACGTTCCAGATTTAGTGCCGTTTTGGTAGAATATAAAACCAATATTACCCCCCGGTGATGTTGCACCTGTTTGCGCTGAACTTACTATATAGCTATCAAAAACTTGTGATGCTGATGAACCTGTATTCCATCCGTAAGATGAAAAATGTATTCCCGGCGCGTTTTGAGTTAGTGTAGCTGTTGCTGCTGTAGAGTTTAACATCAGCAATCCATCTGACCATGAACCTGACGAACCACTACCCTGACCAATATTGCTTACAGTAGCCCTTAAAACCGCACCTGTTACCGTTTGGGTTAATGTTGCTACCGGGACGCTAAATCCCGAACCTGTACCACCAATATTTGCTGCTGCTGCGGAAAGAATATCACCCACAACATACCTTGTTCCGGCTGTGGTTATTGTCACCGTCGAAACAGCACCGCCTGAAACAACTACCGTTGCCTGTGCGCCTGAACCGTTACCACCTGTTAAGGGAACGTTAGTGTAAGTTCCGTTGGTATAAGATGAACCGCCTGTCACCGACCCCAAAGTTGATATGATACCTACACCCGCAATGGTTGGGTTAAAATCACCCTCAACCAAAACGTCATTATTTGCTACTGCTGTTAGGGTATGGTTAGCAAATATACCCTGTGCAAGGCTCGATGATGCGCTTATACTACCATTCAAAGTAAACTTACCATTATAACCCATTGTAGCTACGTTTGATGTAGCAAACTGCCAATCTTGAATATCACCAGTTCCCAGTTTATTATTTACAAAAAACGCCGAATTTGCATCGCTAATATTCCTTACCACCGATGTACCATTTGCGCCCAACGAAATTAACGATGAGTTAGAGCCTAATGCGGTTGTTACCGCCGGTGTTTGAATCGTTGGCGTAGTTATTGTATTTGCTGCCGTTACAACCCCTGTTCTTGAAACACTAAATTTAGAAGTACCGCCTACCTGTAAATCCTCTAATAACTGAGTCCCCGACATTATAGCCGTTTCCGTTCGGTTAATTAAAAGGTCGGTATTTGTTCCCGTTCCCGATGCCTGGTTATATGTAGGGTTAATTTGAAAGCCATATTGGCTGCCAGATGTAGCCGTGTTAGTAACGTTGAACTGGTTTAACCCTGTAAAGGTTTGTGCCGATGCAAGGAAAGCAACACCCGCAGGTAAGTCACCTGAACTAAGTGGCGCGCTATAAGCCGTTCCGTTTCCACCATATAGGTGTAAAATACCGTTGGTATTGAGTCCCGGAAATTGTGTAGCGTATGATTTATTGACAATCTTTCTTAAACCTACTTTCCAAATCCTTACAACACCGCCCAATGACCCTGATGCTTCATTAAATAAAATGGTAATTTTTGCGTCAATCTGTGTCGGTGTGCCTGTTGTAATTGTGATAGGTGGCGTTCTCATTTGATACCTGCCATTACCCAAAGGATATATCGGATTATCACCTGCATAATAGTTGGTATAGCCCGATGCCAATAAAGTTGAACTACCATCATAAATACCATTTTGTAAGTAAATAGCCTGTACGTTGGTTAAAGGAGTGGTGATTTCAAAATCAACATACCCCTCCAATTCATCGTTAACATAAAGATTTGAAGCTGCAACCAATCCACTATAAAGACTGCACCCATTTGATGCTGAATAAGTGTACGTTCCGGATAAAGTAATAACCTGTTGATTGGCATTATTGGCATTTGTGACTGATCCTGTAATTGTACCACCCCCTGCATTAGTACCATTCAGATTAAAGTTTGATACCACCGTACCGCTTGCACTTGTGGTCGTTCCCGAAGTACCTGCAAGTAAGTTACCATTTGTTACCAAGTTATTATCGCTGCCGATATTATCAGTTATGCTGATATTTGTCGGTAAATAAGTTTGAATTTTGGGAGCTAATAAAGTAGCAATAGTATAAGCACCTGTTGATGTTGGATGAATACCATCCGACCCGAAAAGGGTTGAACTATTCATCGCATTTTCAAGATTTATCGGCGTTACCATTGTGGTAGCCATGCCAAGTATCGCTGTATTTACCGCCTGTCTTATTGTTTCCTGTCCGCTTGTAAAAGTCGCTGGCGACCATCTTTTCATTACGGTTAGGATATAAACCCGTGTTCCGTTTGCCACAAATCCATTAACTATATTTTGCAGGTTGTCGATTATTGTCTGTGATGATGCACCTGTTGCTATATCGTTTGTTCCGGCCTCAATAACAACAACGTCCAATTTGTAATTTAAAGCCGCGCCAAGCCTTGCAAGCATTTGCGTAGTAGTCTGCCCGGATATTGCCAAAGAGTCTGAAAAACGAGGCGCAAATAGCTTATAATTGGTTAATTGTTGTGTCCATGTCGCATACCCCAAAGCACTCCAATAGGTAGGCTTTGATGTAGGCTCACCACCCACCAAGCCTCTTGCAGATATGGAGTTACCGAAATAAGCTATTGTGCTATTTACTTTGAGCTTGTTTAAAGAAATATATCCCGTATCCAACGGCGTGTAGGCAGAAGTATTTACCTGCCCAGCTACAATGTTGCCTGCCTGCCCAAAAGCAAAAGTTGATGCAAATAAAAAAGCAATAAAAAATAGTATCCGTTTCATATTATTTTTGATAATCAACTAAAAGTGTATCCCCTGTTAATGGTGCTGCGCTCATGGTGATTGTGCTACCTGACGCAGTAAATGCTGTAGTTCTTACTCCGTTTCTAAATAGCCTGATAGTTCCCGTTACCGGAGTGTTGGCAAGCGTAAAGCTGGTATTGCTACCGTTGATAGTTCCGGATGGCACTTCTGATGTAACAAAGTTTGATGCTAAAACATAATCAGTTCCAGCCACCGCAACACTTACAGCCCCAGTGCCCCCGCTTGTTTTTAATAGTCCGTTGGTGCTTAATTGAGGGAATGAAATAGCATTTGAACCTGATATGGTTATTGCGTCTGTGGCGTTATTATTTGCAACCAGGTGAATTGCATTGTTTGAGAAAGTTCCTACAACTATATCTTCACCAACTGCATCAAAGTAAACGTTACCCGGCCCGTTTAAAGACCCTGAACCGTTTGAAAAGTTAACGCCATTAATACCCGTTTCACCGTAGTAATTCGTTGCGCTACTTGCGCTGTTATTCAATACTAAATTTGCCGATGCTGACGATCCTGTGTTTGTGTTTTGGATAATGAATTGATTGTACCCATTGACAGAGCTTTGCAAAGCCCCTAAAATGCCCGTATCTGTATAGCCGAGTGTGCCAGCTAAGAATTGTGAAGCAGTGATTGAATAGCTACCCAGCGTCACGTTACCAGTCGCGCCAGTATAGGGAATATAACCCGATAATGACGGTGTGCCTGTAATTTGTGAATAAGGCAGCGATAAAGCCGATAATGTCGTTAAGGTGCTATTTGATGTGGCTGTTATATTGGCTGCCGTTCCTGTGGTATTCTGATTCCATGTCGGAACCGTTCCGCTTAAAAGTGAATAAGGGATAGATCCTGATGTAAGCGAACCCACCGTAACGATTGACGAACTACCTGCAATCGGGCTATATGTCGAAGCCGCAGTTGTGGTAGTTAAATAAGTTGAGTTGTCATAACTTATTGTCGTACCCGATATTTTAACAAATCCAGTTCCTGAAAGTGCGGCTTGTTTGCCATTAAAAGTCGTCCAGTCTGCTGATGCTAAATAACCCGGTTGACTTCCGCTTGCTTGCTGAATGGTAAAAGCACCTGTAGTGTTATTGTATGATAAAGGAGTTGTTGCGGATAGGCTTGTTAAAGATATCGGAGTTATCCATTGCATTCCCGAACCTGTACTTGACGGAACTTGCCCGGTCGTGCCAGCCGTTCCGTTTAAGCTCCAGTTGCCGTTGATTACACTTATGCCGAAGTATGGATTGAATGAGCCTGAACCACCTGTACGCCCTGAAATAACATATTGAGCAGTATTTGAGGTAGTGGTTTGCAATTCCTCTGTTGCTTCTGCCTGATTTGATGTAGATCCAGTCCAATAAAATGAGCTTTGCCGTGATCTGCGCGACCATTGAGCCAGTGAGTTTGTCGCTGCTGTGGCGTTAGCCATAATATAGCCGTCCGTAGAAGTAACACCTATACCATTATTTGCTGTTGTAAACGTACTGCTTGAAGTATAAGCCCCAGCAATCATAGAGCCTGTCAAACTTATTTCAACGCCATTATAAGCAGGTGTACCACCATCTATAGAAGCGTACATTGCTAAGTAAGCATATCCAGTGCCCGATTGCGATTGAAGCCCCCAATAAGCCGCTACCGATCTTGATGCAGATGCCGTCGTATTATAGTATTGAGCTTGCCACCCAATAAGTGGCGAATATTGCTGAGTTCCCGAAGTGGCTGCTGTTGTATTGGCTACAAAAATTGAAGCGTTTGATGCCGCGATTGTTGTACCGAGTGAGTTAAGCTGATAATTATGTTGCGACGTCCATGTTGGCGCAATCCCCTGGTTAATGGCAGGTGCAGCATCACTGCGCATAAAAGTGGTTGCAGAACCGTTAACGGCAGTCAAACCGGCTGATCCTGTCGGGTTTGCTCCTGTTGGTACTGAAATAGCCGCTATTGCCGCCGTGACTGCGCTTCCTGATGGATATAAATAAGTGGAATTTGTTAATGTTGTTTCGATGTTTGAAGCAAGCTGATAGGTTGAACTTGCAGCCGCCGTTGTTAGATAGGTCGAATTATCATAGCTAATCGTAGAACCTGAAATCTTTACGAAACCTGTTCCACTCAAAGCCGCTTGCGCACCGATTGTGTTATAGCTAATTGTTTTGGCTGCCGTACCGTTAAAAAAAGCACCTGACGAAGCACCTGAACCGCTGTTATTAAAAGTTACTGATTGACTTGTAGCCCCACCAACTGCCGTAAAATAATTTTTTATTCGGTTTATTACCCATTTTCCTGTAGCGTAAGTAGCCGAACCTGTTCCCATTTTGGTACTGTCAACACCTGTTGAAGCAACTAATCCATAACCGCCCAATTGATCGATTACTTTTATACCTGTGTTATTATTGTCAAACGAAAAGGATTCATAGCTTGAACCTTGCTGATGCGAAAGGTTCATTGTTGAATTTCCTGTGCCGTCATCCGAAGATGAAAATGCGTAATAATCACCACCCCAATAAGAAAAACTTATAGTATTAGTATTGCCATAGAATGAAGTAGTTGCATCTTCTTCTCCCAAAGCGTCGGTACCTGCAACACTTTGATAATACCCGGACAATGAATCAAGGTGCAATTGATGAAACCCACCGTTAAAATATCTGTTACCTGTTAATGTGCCGTTATGGTTATAGATATTGGTTGTTCCACCTGCCGACCATGAAGCATTCCCTGATCCATCGCTTGTTAAAACATACCCTGAACTTGCTCCGGTAGGTATTTGCAGCCCACCTGAAGCAACTATTTTCATTCCGGTATAAGTAATAGTATTTGTACTTCCGGCAGCATACACGATGTTAGGAGTGACTAAATCACCGTTATTATTTTTGAATACAAGTTTGTTATTTGTGGATGTGGCCGAACTGTCACCGATAGCTAAATCAACCGTTCCTGAAACGTTTTTAAACCGTCTTGAAAATATTAGGGTGTTATTCGCTAATGAATCTTTTAAAGCTGTACGGGTAACGTAACCAGGAAAAGTATTACTATCGGCTTTTGCTACAATATTTCCTGATGCAGCACCAATAGCGCCCCAGCCATGAACCGGGCCATAATAACCCTCAAAGTTTTTAGTAGATGGATTGTATCGGATGTATCCTGCACTATCAACCGTACCGCCTGTTATTCCCGTAACACTTGAAATGGGTACTATTAAATATTTTGTTGCTTTTAAATTCGCGTCCCCGATAAACTGAGGGCCATCGGGTGTACGGGTTGCTACTGGCTTTGTCTGAGCAAAAGACGCTGTAACAAATGCTGATATAATGGTAACTATTAATAAAAGCCTTTTCATTTCATTATGTTTCTTGAACCTGGTATGGATAAATGATCAAATCGTATCCGCTTAATAAACTAAAGCCATCCGAAAGAATAGTAAAGCTACCATCTACCGAATCGTAGCTTATGTTTGCTAAAGTGAAATAAGTAGATAGCTGAGTTGCAAAAATTGGATATCCTGTAAATCCTTTCAATGCAGGATCAGTAAATACTACCTGACCTAAACCGTTTGTGCTGAATCGAGGATCACCATAAAGCGCCCGGATATAATTGTAATTTTCTGCTACTGGAGGAATGGTTGCAGCGATAGCGATAGCGCCATCACCTGTTAACTCCCCCGTAAACGTCGAAACACCATCGTTTGGCGAATCAATAGCTGCTGATGTAACTAAAGCACTACCGCTATAATAAGTTGTGTAATCGAGTTTAAAACTCCAAGTTACCTTAATCCTATTATTCAGGCAGTTTTGTAAATAAAGGCTTGAATAAGTTACATCTAACAAATCAGCAAGACTCGTAAGCTGGATTTTGTAAGACGTTCTATTATAATCGTATGAACGTGCGCTGCCCGATCCGCGTGTGGTCGTTTCTAACACATCGGCAGTTTGGGTGAGCGTACAGGTCTTACAATATAAAAAAGGCTTGACAACTCCATTAACGGATAGACTTAATATTAAATCCTTACCCTTTATTGCCATTTATTCCACTATTCAACAGGCATAAATTTACCCAACATGCTTCTTATACAGCTTAATTTTCGTGTTGCAAAACTGCAAAGAACTATTGAAGCGTTCTCGCGCTGTTCTCATATACAGGTGTATAGGTGTAAACGTTTTGAGCATCGGAATCGTCAATCTCGATTAATACCACATGATGAATGCCTGATCTAAGCTTGCTTTCAATAGAAAATGCTAAAAAAACTTTACTATCAAAGTATTCGACTTGGAACGTTCCGTAAAATTGCAGGTAGTTTGTTTTAACGTCACCTTCCCATTTTAGCATTTGCCGGGCATAGTTTCGAGCGTATGCCCTTGTGATTGTCGCAGGTAGTCTATCTGATGGGTCAGCAACTTTCAAAGCGAAATTCCAAGTATTAGCAACGATACCCGAAGCATAATTAATGCTAATATCCGGGCAATAGAATATATTTCCTGCACAACGTTTGTTTGTGGGGAAAGTAAAAAGATTTAGATTCGGATTTTTAATGTTTGAATTTGGTAATTCCACTACTTTAGCAGTCTGATGTATTTCAGCTACTTGATTTACTGATGAAACTATTGTACTGTACTGGGTAATATTTAAGTCATCAATAGATACAGAAATTAGTGTTCCTGCTGGAAGCTCATGGCCGGTTGTATAAACGTAACCAGGGCCATTTATCATAATTTGAATAGTTCCAATTCCACTATTTGGCAATGATGCTGTTTGAACCGTAAAATTGTGCCATCTATTATCAGTTGCATCATCACCAACATATAAAGCACCTATATCGGATTCCGATGTAAATGGTTTCCAAGCAGGGCCGGGAGTTGGCCTATTATTCCACCACCATGTTAGACCTGTTGATGTTTCGGTAAATATTAAAGCTACTGATGGGCCAATTTTTATATATGAATTAAATGGTGTATTACCTCGCCATTGATATGACAGATTGATACCAACCAAAGGCTGATCAATAACTATTGGATTAATAAGCTGAGCCTGACTTCCAAATGCTGGAGCATTGACTCCTGATGCTGTATGCCATTCGGTTTGTAATTCCCATACACCGTCAAATGCTCCTGAATTTGTGACTCCTGGTATTACTGGGTCGTAATTACAATAAGCCGGTGTGGGTGTGGGTCCATAAAATTGAAATTCAGGTGGCAAATTACCCTGAACGGCGCCAACTTCAAAACTCGGATTAGTAAAAAGCAACGCCAAAGAGTTAAAATCTACTCTTTCTTTAATATTATAAGCTTTATCGTAATTTATACCTTGTGGGGGATTAATTGGTATGCCGGGATAATCTTTGCCAATTAATTGATTTAATGGTTGCTCTACCGCTGTACCAGTTTCCGCAATATTCTCAAATGTCGGGCCTAATTGATAAACTGCATTTTCAAAGTCTGCCGACCTTGCAGATTTGTTTAAATAAAAAAGGTCGTTACTATTGAATAAAACAAAATAGCCTTTATGCTGGACGATACTTAATTTTAAGCCTCCCAAAAGCAAGCCTAATGCAGAATAGGTATCGGTAGGAATGCCTGACGAATCGTAAAGAATATCACTCCACATGCCTATTTCAACCCATAGATTTACATCATAAGTTCCGGCAAATTGAAGCGATGAAATTATAGTTGTGCTACCGTAATCGTAGCCTAACTGATCTAAGCACTGTTTAACAAGAAGCGCCCATGAAGTAAAGCCGTATTGCGCGATTTGATACGATCCATAACCCTGACCGCCCGAACCATCTCCCCAAAGATTGCCCTTTAAGCTTGCCAGTCCGTCGGTAGCTGTCAGGGTAACTGCATAGGGGGCATCTGAATAATAGTTTTGCGTTTCGTCCGGCAAAATCCAGCCTTGAAAGTCCAAAACGCCATCTTTATATAATTCAACTTTCCAGCTTTGCTCAGGAACTATAAATTCTTCAATAGTAAAATCGTTTCCGGTATATTCAAGGTTTATATCCAGCGTTGTGCATATTATTGAAGTCGTTTTATCTTCGTTTGGATCTGCTACTTTTTTGACGATAGGCTCATCTTGCCCTGTTATGTCAATCGGGTAAACTGTATTATCGTAATTATGGAAAACATCTATAAGCCTCAATTCCCAGCTTGTAAGGCCGTCTAAACTTGTGAAATCTAAACGATATTTCCAATGCGTTTGCGATGTTTCATCATAAGCTAAAATAGTAAAGGTTTGAATCTGATAACACAAACGAGTATCATAAGCTTTGATGTAGTAATCACCTGGCGCAAGGCCTGTAAATAACCCGGTAGTATTTTGAGTTACTAAAACATCCGCTGATGTGTATAAGTAGTAAGTTATTGGAGGCGATGAGGAAGTACAAAATAAATTTGCGCTGCCGTCATTTACGCCCGTTGCAGTCTGATCGCTTTTTGTAAAACTTGAAATAGCAACGTCACAAGCTGGCGGCACGTATCCGCATTCCGCAGCATCATGGTTTATGTCAATGTAAACATAAGGAACGGCAGTTTGAGTTTTGTAGGAATATTGATCGTAGGTACCCGGCACGCAAACTACTGAAATAGTAGTATTAGCTGGCGGCTGGCTGTCAACGCCCGGCGAATAAGTAGAATAGTAATTTACAAGGGCATAGTTAGTATCATCCCGGTAAACCGTGTATAAATAATTACTTTTTCTAAAGGTGTATAATGTAACCATTATGATTTACGGCCTTGTGTTTTTGTTGCACGATTAATAACTAAAAGCAAATCAGATCCCGATACCCGGTGCGTAACTTCCATATTTCCACCGCCACCACCTGTAAATTCATTCATTCGGTTTAATGGAATCAATGCTTCTGGCCCTGCTTCACCGAATATTCCTATTGATGCAGATGTAGCAATACCACCGTTTGCGTGTTGTGGTAAACTTGATGTTGCTGTGCCGCCCAATGACCCTATTACGCCCGTTAACCCACTTAACTGACCAAATGATGAAGCAAATTCTGCTGAAAACGAACCGCCTGAAATAACGGTCATTAAAACAGCTACAACTGCTGCTGCCGCTGCCGCCGCAATTAACTTTTCAATTAACTTTTCAAGAAATTGACCCATTGCCTGAACAAAGCTTTGAGTTCCTTGCATCGCGGCTTCAAAAGCACCAACCAATCCCTGACCTACCGTTTTTGAAAGTTCTTTAAATGCTAAATTTTCTTCTGCATTATCTTTTTTAAGGTCGGCATTGCTTTGGTGTGCCATATTTAGCCAATGAACATAATCTTCATAGGCTTTAGCCATTTTAGCTATATCGTCGCCAGTTAGCTTATCTGTTGATAATTGATTATCATCTTTCCCGTTTATAGTCGTAGCTTTCGTGCCTACTGCTGTAAGAGGAGCGGCACCACCACCAATTACCTGAGAGTTTGCAATTTTCTGTTCAACCTCGCTGATTTTTTCGCTTAATGCAGTGTACTGAATAGCAAGGTTTTTGATGTATTCCGCCGGCTTATTGTCAGCTACAGCATCATCCAAAGCAGTTTTAAACTCTTGCTGTTTTTGCTTTAATAAATCAAGCCCCGTTACAGCATCGGTATTTTTATTAGTATCGCCACCGGGATTTGTGCTAAATCCAGCTTTTACTTCATTATTTGTAGCTAAATTCTGTAATTCAAGATTTTGCTTAGTGATTAATCCGCTATCAGTTTGCAGGTCGTTTATTTGCTTTTGCAAACTTGCGACCTTTTGCATGTCACCGACCAAAGCCGGGCCGTATAGGGTTTTTAATTCACTTTCGGGAATACCAGGATATGTTTTTTTAAGGCTTGAAAGTTGGCTGTTGTAACTCCCTTGAGCCTGATCCCTTTGCTTAGATAAGTCAGTTATTTTATTCTGATTAGCAAATTCGCGTTCGGCATTTTTACCTATTTGATCTTCATAAGCTTTAGCCAAAGCAGAAGCAAGTATAGCTTTTGACAAATCATCATAAGCCTTCTTGTTTTCTCCTAACAGCGTCTTTTCTCTTTCGGCATTACTAAACCAATTAGGATATTTCTTTTCGAGTTCATCGTATGCTTTATTCCGATCCCGTAAAGAAAGTGTATGGTTTTGAGTAGCATCGTAAAGAATTTTTAACCGGGTTATTTCCTGCTCGCCTGATTCTTTGCCTTTTATTGTAGCCTGAGTTATTGCATCTAAACTATCAATATATTCGGCTGATGATTGAGCGGCACCCTTTGAAGATGAACCGAATTTATCAAATAATTCAACCGCAAGAGTAATACCCAATATTAAACCACCCGGACCCCAAAGCGACGAAGCTAAAGCACCTAAAGCGCCTTTAAAACTTCCGGTTTCGTTTACTAAGCTTGTGATGTGGTGACCCATTGCAAGCAAGGAACGTTCTGCCGCTTGACCACCTAAAGTAAAAGCCATTACACCATCACGGGCAGCACTTACGCCCGAACGCATGGTATAAAACTTCATCGACGCTGACATTGCTGAGCCGCCTAAAGCATCTGTTGATGCTGCTGCCCCAGCTAATGAACGTGATACATCATTACTAAAATTCTGTGTGAGTTGTCCGGCCTGTTTTAAGCCGTTTTGATAAGCATCTATGTCGGCCCCAATGGTGAGCCTTAAATCTTCACCCGCCATTTTTGATCTGTTTAAATGCTTCTTCCCTTATTTTTATTTCTGCAAAAATCCTATCCTTTTCATCCTGGCTTAACTCTTTAGCCGCTTCTGGTTCAGGATCAGTTACTAATGGCAGGAAATCTGTTATTTTATCACGGTTTTCATCGCTGTTAGCCCAATAGGTATAATAAGCGATAAACCGGGAATGCTCCCATTCTTTTACACTTCTTTTGATATGCCCACCGAGTAAAACGGTATATTCATACCATGTCATAGAAAGAAACTCATGTTTTCGTAGTCCTACATCACCGAGCGCAAACTCGCAGATACTACGCCAGTTTATTTCTACTTTTTTTTTACGCTTTTTTCAGCGTCTTTATCTTCTTTGCCTCTCAGTGTTACCAGAAACTCGCCCATGTCCGTAGAAGCTTTGAAAGCATCCCACAATGGTGCAAAATCGTTTATATTGGCAGTCGCAGTAAACCCAGCAATCTTTTTCATTTCAATGCCATGATCAAAATTTCCCTGCATCTTTTCGTAACCCACCAATCCGGCATAAAGCAAATAAGCCAGGCCTTGTATTACATCGCGCTTTGCTACATTTTGCAAAGCTATATGAGCGTTAAACGGTTCGCTTTTAGTTAAATGGCCTAATTCAACGAGCGCATAATTATTGAAGTGCCATAAGAACTTTTCGCCACCAATGTTTAACACAACTGGTTCAGGAAGATTGAAATCAGTAATTTCAGCCATTAGCTAACTGGAACTAAGCTCACAACACCGTTACCTTGCAGCGTATAGTCATATTTCGCTACATCTTTAACAGTTGCAGTTACTTTAAGATCCATTACGAAGCAATCGCAACCATATAAGAATAAACCGTCCTGGCTTTTCCATGTAGCATAAACCAGAGTTTGATTAGCAAGGGCAGTATATAAACGGCCTGACGAATAAACAGCGGCACCGCCTGAAGGATTATCATTAACCAAAAATCCGCTACCAGTTATCTTTATACCGATTGAAATAGGAACTGCTTCCTCCCAGATAGTACCGTTAGCGTCTTGTGATGCCCGGCTGGTTGTATCGGCTGTTTTTGCAGTGAAATTAATTGTGCTGGATTCGTCGTAAAGTACCGCAACGCCATTAATATAGACGATGAGGTCTTTACCCTTTTCTTTTTTTGCGCTCATTTTAAATGATTATGAATTTATCAATTAAAGATAAAAAGTAAACGGTTAATAGCTTTAAATTTTCGTGTTGCATAAATGCAAACTATCCCAAAATATGATTATACCTTACCACCCTGCTATGAACTGATCGTGTCGGGTAGTTCATAACTCTGTCGGCTGCAACTGTTACCTGAGTATTGTAAACGGTGAAATTATCCACGCTAATATCCGGCCCGGCTAAATCGATTATTGTGCTGATCTGATCTTCAATGTCATCAACTATAACCGAGTTAACATTACCATTGCTAAACTCAGCTATTATATCGAGTTCAATAGTAGCGTTCCAATCGTGACCTGCTCTTGAAGTATCTGCCTGTTTTTTAGTGATTGAATTTATAATAACCCTAACGGCTGGAACAGGATCGACTGATTTAGGTACAAGCTTATCATAAACGGGAACTGCAACGCTTCCGCTAACCAACCCACTAAGTAAATTATAATAGGCTTTTCGTATGTATTTATCAGGTACCATTTTATTTCAAAGTTTTCATTTATATGAAATTTATTGCTGCGTCATCATTTCGCGCAGGGCATTTTGTAAAGCTGGCAAAAGTTCGTCCCTATGCTCTACATAAGCCGGATATAAAAAAGGCTGAGGTGTTAATCCGTCCCTTAATATTGTTTTTGCTATTGCCCAGGCAGCTTGTTCGTCGGCATCCGCATTGCTTTGTTTTGTAAAGTTTTTATTGGTAACTCGTTTATGAGTAGCAACGCTGTAAACCCCTGTCAAACCATGCCGCCTAACCCAATCAGTCAACGCCTTAATAAAATCTTCCATCCCTCCGCTTTTCTGCCCCTGAAACTGCGCTGCAACATCGGCCATTTCTTCAGGAACATCAACCTTTCCACCTGTCCCAAATTCCTGAAATGGCGCTTCTGGTGCAGAACAAAATATCGAAACTAATAGCCCTTGCGTGTCGGCATTTTCTTTACCGATACTTTGCCGAATAGTTCCGAGATCAGCCGGTGCGCTTTGCTTCGCATCCAAAACAATTTTATCAGCTATTACATTTACCTGAGCCGATGCGATTCGTGCGGACCTGTCAGATATAGCTAAAAGCTTTTGAATTGTTTCCTGAACTCCATCTATCCTAAACGCTGTCATTAACTTCTTTTTACTCCGAGCATCCAAACAAAATACTGATCATGGTAAGCTGTTTCCTGTCCGTTTTGGAAACTTGCTTTAGCACCTGGCCAGTAAGGTAATACTGAAACTATCGTGTAAGTGTCAGGATTTGTATTATTAGGATCGCTGATGTCCTGAAACACCATATTTTTAGTTGGGTAAAAGCTTGCCCGTTTCCGTATCTTCAAAAAACGGTCGCCATTCATAACGCTGGCACCGGCCTCGATTGCAAATTGATGGTATTGGCGAATAGGTTCTAAAGCTCCCCATGTAGCTGTATGGTCGCCGTCTTTAGCATCCGGTGAAACATTAGATACAGGTGTTAAAGTTGTAACAGATCCACCGTATTCATTTTGGGTTGCAGTTTCAACAAAAAACCGTATTCGCTTATTAAATAATCCAGGATTCATCTTTTAAAAATAAGTTGACCGCATGTAAGGATTTAACAGCATTGATATATCGTTCGGCATGGATTCTTTTGTTGGAATCCTGTTTTCCATTACTTCCGTAACCAGAAGTTTAATCGCATAAACGATAGCATCAGGAATTTTAGAAGTGTCGGCATAACCTACATCGAGCGTAATCGTATTTAGATAGTTTACTGCCGGGCCTGTGTAATAAGAATAATCGTCAGCGTAAAAGTCCTGAACAGGCTTCTTAAAAGTAAAAGCCCACCGCAGCGGAAGTTGCTCTAATTTGTAAACAGAGGGATACCCATTCTGATCAATTACGCTGACGATATTATTTATAGGATACTGAAAAGCATCATATTTAACCGTACCTACCTGAATGACTTCTTGTCGTTCATATAGCCTGTAATTGGTTAACTGTTCAACAAGGTTAACCATACCATAAATTGCAAGCGTAATTGTGCTGTCCCAATCCGGGAAATCAATTGCTAAGTAATCTTTTGCATCCGCAAGGGAAAGCACATCTAATTGTGTTGCCATTATTTAATTTTTAATAGCCAGTCGTTTAAACTTTTAACGTTTGGTTGTGGATCGAGTTCAATCGCACGTTTTAAAGCACGTGCAGATTGCTGGCTGTAATAGCCGGAATCACTCATTAGCAGTTGAAGAATGTCGGTGTATAAATTTACATCATTTCTATCAATATAAATACCACAATGTGATAAATTTTCTTTTAGTCCGGGTGTTGGTGAGCAAACAACGGGAATACCCATACAAATAGCCTCTGTAGCTGCTTGTCCGTAAGTTTCAAACTCTGATGGTGCAACTAATATTTTTGTTTGCGATAAGTAGCCTGTTATATCTTCCCTGTTATCTACGTAGGTTAAATTGGGTAGTTCTGCTGTGAATTGTTCGCCGTATGTTTTAGGTCCCTTGATTCCTAAAAACTGATATTCCGGCATACGTTCTGCAAGCTTTATAAAAATCTTACCGCCTTTGTTTTCGTTGCAGTTTACCAATGTGATGTATTTTCGCTTACTGGCCGGAGATGGAGTAAAGTTCCTGTAATCAATGATTGGCGGCAGAACGAACGACGGATGGGTAAAATTAACTTCACGTTTTAGATATTCTGAATTGTAAATAATCCAGGTGTTTTTATTTGATGGTTCGTTAATCGGGTAGCTGCGATGTTGGTTGTGGCTGATGAATACAAGCGGCTTTTTAAACTGGTGTGCTTTGTTGTAAGCATATGCGGTTCCGAGTAATTGCGTGATCACTAAATCACACCAATTTAACAGCCCCGAATGAGCTGCCCACATTGTAGATAAATTTCCCTGCGGAATACATTCTATTCCGTCATAAACGTAGGGTTGTTCAGCGTAAACAATGGCTTTAAACTCGTGACCGTATGGCTGCAAAGCTTTTACCATGTTATGCAGGTATGTTTCGCCTCCAGCGTTAAAAAAAGGCTTGTAGTTGTGGGGAATGAGTAATATTTTCAAGGCTTATCTGTGAAAAATGAAACATTTATTAGTGAATAGATAGTCGCTGTACTCAAATTCCCGTTCTCCCCAGATGCCACGCTTATAAAGGTGAACCTGGATATTTAACTGCATCAACTCAATTAAATAGTTTAAGCTTGAATTTGCCATGTGAATTTCAGAAGCTTTCTCAACTACTGCCAGCCAATCAATCAAAGTAAAGCCCTCAATCGGCCTCATTTCGATTTGTGGTAAGTTCGAGTTTATTTCAGGTGTTATTTTATGCTTAAATTCATGCCCGAAGAAACGATTAACCAAAATGAAGTCTTTCGGTAGGTTTAAAAGGTTAATTAGCCTGTTTTCGCTGGCGTAGTCCCGTTTCCAGTAAAGATTGCGCCACATTAAATAATTATGCCCGTAAAGGTCATATTTTGACCGCATACAAAAGCGAAGATCCTTTTTTAGTATTTCCGAAGCCCAGCGATAAGGCAATACAACGCCATGAGGTGTGTTATTTGTCGCCCGGATTTCGTAGTTAATATCAACTTCTTTTTTACTTACAAAGTTTATATCAGGAAAGTGTTTTTTGATATTTAGGTACTGATCTTCAATAGGCCATAGAACAGAATTACCTTCATGCATCAATGCCCTTGCCATCGGAATTAAAAACAGAATGTCCCCCAGCGACAAAAATTGATTGAAAATATATTTTTGAGTTTTAACCGGGACTCCAGGCGATTTTCGCGGGTTAGGTCCGTGTACACCAAACTGATCAGAAAGTACCTTATTCGGCTGCAAATAGCCCTCAAATGAAAACTTTTCCGCTACGTGCAAGGGTGCGAACTTCATTCCGTGTGCTTCGAGTTCTTTTCGGTAGGTTCGGCAAATGTGGTGATCTTCCGGATGCTTTTGTTTTACGATTGTGCTAACCAATTCCATCAGTCTTTTTGACCGAAGCGAAAAGCCTCCATTCCCCACATCGTAACCATCTGTATAATGCCAGGGAGCGCCGATGTAGTCATATTGCGTCCAGCTATCATCCCACGCTTTCCAGTTATTTACAAATCCATCATGTTGAAATACCAAAACATGCGAAGTGTTAATATTTTTGTGCATTTCATCAATACACCATTCGCTATATTGCTCTTTTGAATTGATATTCGGGTGCAATACCTTTACTTCTCCAAATCTGATATACTCAGTGCATTTTTTTAAAGCAGGTTTTACCCGTTCAGGATTGCTGTCGACACAAAGCAGTGTAACATCGGGTAAATCGTAATAAAAAAAGTCGTCTGCAACGTCCGGCTGTTCGGTATGGTTCATACTACTATCAAATCCGATGTGCTGGCAGATGCTTTCTTTTAGGCAGTAAGCGCCACCTGCATTTATACAAGCGTTATGGTCCCAGTTGCCGACAATGTTTAAAGCAGGTTTGACAAAATTATCATATGCCTGTTTGTCGATACAAAAGTTTATGCCGCCAACAGACTGTTTAAGATATAAGCTTTTTTCTTCGCTGATAATATGATGCCTTTCGGTTCCATTAGCATTTCGCGTTGTTGAATGAAACCCTGTTAAAAGCTTACCGGGAATTTCCTTATAAGCCTGAATTAATTTCAATACCCCGTCAGGCTTAATTATAGCGTCGCTATCGAAGTTTATAACTAAATCTAATCCTAACCCAAAGAACAGGTCAAAGCCGTAAATTAGCGCACCTCTGATGCCTACATTCTCTTTTAACAGGACTTTTCTAACCGGGTTTTTATGAGTGAAGTTATTTATAAGGTTTAGCGTTTGATTGTTATTGCTGGCATCGTCGATAATCAGAATTTCTGCACTTTCAGGAAGCATAACTCGTTCAAGGCTCCATAAACATTCTTTCAAATATTCGGGCCTGTTATAGCAGCAAATTATAACTCCGACTTTCATGCTTTATTGATTCGTTTTTCAATACCTCTAACAAATTTCACCTGGCATAACCTAATCAGTTTCTTTTCGTCAGCCGGACTGATGTCTTTTCTTTCAATAGCTACATCTTTATGAAAATAAACGCCACGATATTTAAGTGATGCTATATAGAAAACCTTTCCTGCAGGCGCAATTTTTCCTTTGTAAACTAAGCTTGGTGTAACCTTTACTAAGGAAGGTTCAATGAACTGATAACCCTTCCCGGCTAAATGGTAGCGAATGAGCATCGCTAATACTTTTTTAAACCATTTTATCATTTTACAAGTAGGATTTAAAATTAGTTCTTCCAGTTCTTGTTATACTTGATTCAGCAAGCAAAAACCTGCCGTATCTAAAAAAGAATGTTGTATTTGATAATTCCCTTTTAGGCTTTTTAGATGTCCGCTGAATAACTCTGATTTTAATTTTTGATGTCATTGTGCGTTCCCGGTTATATCAAAGGTGAATCGTTCACTTGGTGGTAAATCACCGAGTTTTGTTTTGGGATCGTTGCTTTTGCTATCGCTGTAAATAGACTTTTCAGCAACAACAATAAAGCTGTTATTTAGATCAACACTACTTAAAAAAACCTTGTGGCCTTTTGATTTGAGATAGTCCGCTATTTCGGTGCCAGTGAATTGGTGAACGTGCTTACGGTTGCTCCATGTCTGCCAGTATTCTTGTGATACATGCGGCAGATACAAAAACAGAATACCGCCAACCCGTAAAACGCTCATCCAATAATCCAGAACATTCATCCAATTTTCTTTAACATGTTCAAGGCTATGGGAACTATGGATGTAATCAAATCCCTCGCCTCCGTAAACTGGCAAATTCATCGCATGAAACTGAGGGTTTATTGACGGCTCGATACCTATAGATCCCGGATACTTCCATTCTTCTTTGGAATAGCCAATATCTAAGCCGTGAGTTAAACCTTTGAGTATTTCGTCAGCGAATGGTCTGCACCACCTCGCAGCGTTACCCGTAGCCTGAAAAGACGGATAAACTTTGCCGTTAAATTCAATGCTTTCCAAACCCATTAATATTCACGTTTTTTAGTATGTATGCCTTTTTTATACCCCGTCTTTTCGATTAAGGATGTTTCGATGTAGTTATTTACCGATCTGTTTTCTTCTTCGGCTTTTTTCTTAACTACTTCCTTTAGTCCCTTATCGAGTTTTAACGGTGTGTATTCTTTTTGGTCATCTGCCATAGTGTTACTTTTGAAATATTTTAGTTCTAAAAAAGACCGGGATTTTAACCCGGCCTTTCCCCAACAAACAATTAATCAACTATTAAGAGTGTTTCCACTACCCAAATGCTATTAAGATTGATAGCCTGAACCAGAGATGTTAACGCGACAGAATGCGCCACCTGCACCACCGTAGTAAACTGGCAATGCTACACGACCCTGAACACGAACAGTAATCTGATTGTATTGTGCGTTTGTACCGTCTTGCTCGAAGAACTCAACAATAGGATCTTCACGTAAGAACAACTGCGCACCATTCTGCCAGTCACCCAACAGAGCTTCACCCTGAGATATTGCAGTAGATTTGTAAACCGGAATATCATTGATATGCAGGATACCGTTTTGCAAACTAACAACACCTAAACCTGGCAGCGAGTAGATACCGGCAGTTGAACCAGAAGATTGAGTTAACAGGATTGAAGACCAGTCAATCGGGTGCAACAATATACCTGTAACTTGCAGGTTGTTAGTTTCAACATAAGCTGCAGCATCAATCAACATTTCGACAGGCTTAGTTTTAGAACCAGCGTAAGCGAATGAGTTAGCCGAGTTAATCAAACCAGTTAAGTTTGAACCTGAGCCGTTACCAGTCAAAAGCTGAGTATCTTCAGCAAGCAAATATTCCTGTAACAAACGATCAGCAATCGAAGCACGCAATGCAGTGATGTCATCAAGTGATTTACGGCTGATTTTCAAGAATGCCGAAATGTACTGGCTTGGAGCAAGTGATTCGATAAAGTTAAAATCGATCTGGTTGATCTGAGCGTTTTCTGCTACCGACATAGCACCAGTACCATCAGTTGAAGTCATCTTCAAGAAGTGGATATCTGATGCGGTCATGCGGCCTGTTGCGATAATGTCACGAACGTGAATTTTACGCTTCGGAATTGGCAGGATACCAGGAAGCAATTCGGCACGAGCAACGTCAAGACCTGAAATGCTCGATAAGCCCATAGTGCTAACGGTTTTCAATTCCAATTTAACGCCAGCGCCTTTTTTACCGCTTGCAAGTTGTTTGAAACCATCCAAAGCCTCCGGAGTTGCCATTTGCTCAAGCAATGAATCCTGAAAAGAAACACCTTTATTCTCATTAGCTTTGCCGATTTCTTTGAAACGGTTAAGCTGAGTTAAAGCATCTTCGGTTTCTTTGTTTTTAGCCTCTACTTCGTCGCGCAAAACTTTGATCTTAGTTTCAGCATCTTCGTTTACCTTTTTAACAGCATCTTCGATTAGCTTTTTAGCTTTTTCTTCTGCTTCTTTAGCGGCTTCTTCCTTAGCCTTTTTTACAGCGGCATCGCCCAGGCTATTCATGTTCTTTTTATAACCTTTGATTTCTTCGGAATCCGAATCCAAAATGGTTAAAAATTCACCGAGCATTCCATCGGTATTAAATTTCGATGCGTTAAGCACAAGGCCACCGATCATCAGGAAACCAAAAACACCCATCGCAACAAACGGCGATTGTGTAGCGGCACCCACAAATAAAGAAAACGCCACCGCAAAAAACAGGGAGTTTAATATTTTAATGGTTTTCATTTTTGTTAAATTTTTTTGATTACAGATTTATTTTAATTGACGCTATTGCTCCAATCGCTCCTTTCGGCTTACGCTTCGTAACAGTGAAACTCTTAGTAAACATGCACTTGCAGTAAGGACATTCCATTTCCGACGAATCGTCGTCAACATCCATGTCTTTATTACATTCAGGGCAGCTCACCGTCATCATCTTCGGCTGTTCGTTTTCAGTAAGTGACTTTTCAGATTGACCCAATAAATATGTTTCCCTTTGCAACTGTTTAATTGCAAATTCTAACCGTTCATAAGTTTCGTCCCGTAAATTTCCAGAGCGAAGTGTTTTAAATATTTTGCTTTCAAGATCAACAAGCTCCGCAGGTGTCATGCTTTTGAAGCCCTGAAAAGGTGTATCTTCATTAGCACCCAAAACCACCGCTGATCCTTCATAAAGTTTTACCTCTAATATTTCCCGGTACCAGGTCTGCCAATCGTTTTCATCCGGCATAACTGTATTGTATTTCACCGTTTGAAAACCTACCGAGTTCTGAATCATCAATCCGGCTGCCATCAGCTTTAAAGTATCCTCAGCGAATGATGCTCCCGATGTTACAGGGATTTCAGCATAAAGACCTTTTGAATCTTCCTGCAATAAAGTAGGCTTGCCTAATGGGTTTTCCCAGTTGTGTGACTTTAAGTAAAATATCTTATTAGCCCCTTGCGGGCCGTTTTCGGCTATTGACTTTTTGTAGCATCCCTGCACCATTATGTCGTCGTCGAAGTCTTTATTATTAAAAGCACTCCAATAACAGGAAACAATACGGTTTTTAAAATCAATGTCCTTGATTTCAGCCGAAGCGTTGTTAATGCTCTTAAATTCAAGAAACTTTTTAGGCACTTCTACAATGCCCGTTTTGCTTTTAAGAAAATTACCGTTTGGAAGTGTCATAGCTATACCTCAATAAAATTAGATTTATTTTCATCATTGTGAAAAATTATCGTGTTGCACTATTGCAAATACAAATGCTTGTAATTACCTTTACTTGACCTAAATAGTTGAAGATTACGCCTTTGTTTAGCTGTTGGTCATTTTGGTAAAAATATCAAACATGAAAATTTTTTAGCCTATGACTACAGACGAGCTAATGGGAATTATTTGCACCGAGCCGAAGTTTTATGCAGGTGTAATGAATCACAGTACTGCGTTTTCAATTAAGCGCCGTTGGAAGAACGGAACCGTAAAGCAAAGCACCTTAATATGGTTTTTTGCAAAGTTTGGTTATGAACCTGCTGAAATTGAATGGCAGATAATTAAAAAGACAGCATGATTGATACAAAATCACTTCGAGTAGGGAATATCGTAAATCAAACAAACATTTGTTATACAAATGGATATTACCCGGTTATTGTCGATAGTGTTTGCGATTACGGAATAAATGTCGAACCCAGTTTTGAGGTATCGCTCGATTGGGATAGGGAAGATAATTTAGAAGGCATTGAATTAACACACGAATTACTACTTTCAAATTTTTTTGAATCGGAAAAAGGTATTTTTCAACATTCAGAATTAAACTTTTTTTTAACTCATGGTTTTGAATTTTGGATTGGGCAATACAATGAGATTGATAAACAGTTCCCTATAAAAACTTTAAAGTTTATTCACGAATTACAGAATTTAACTTTTGAATTATTTAATCAGGAATTACCGTTTAGTGTACCGGAGGGTAAAATCAATAAGACTGAATCAAAAGATATGATTCGCGGTATTTTTGCTTCATTTGGTCATTAATTCACATTTTTTAACAAAAAATCATTAACAATGGGATTATTTCAGGCATTTAGGCCACAAAAACACAAATCGGTAAAAACCCTTGTAAAATTTGAAGATATTTTGTTAAATGTCAACAGAATTAAAGAAGATGATAAGCTTAATGATTTTGATGTTGAAAAGGCTCGTTATTTGGTTTTGGAAGCCGAAAGATTGGCTTTAACAATAAATGCCAATCAAGTAAATACTTTATTGGATAACATAAAAAAGAATGCTAAATATGGCCATCGGTTTATAAGAACATTTCATTCCGAAATTAATGAAGCCGGATTAGAATACATTAAAAGCTTAGGTTATTCTGTTTCGGAAGAAGTATATCAACGCCAACATTTTATAAAAATCTCATGGTAAGTGCGTAACTTGCACGAATGTTGCCAGTTGACTTCAAAGGTTCAAATTATCAAAGCGAAATTCCGGCCCGATTTGAAAAGGATTGTATCCCTATTCCGGGAATGAGGGGAATTGATAAAGAAGGCAACCCGTACATTTTAATGCAGTTTCAACCCAGTAAGGAAGATATTGAAGCGATATTAGCAGGCAGTCCGATTTGCATCGCAATCTACAACCACAAAATAACATGCCCGATGGCTGTTTATACTTATGATGAAAATTTTCAGGTGAATATTTAGGCAGCTTTTAGTATCGGCAGCCCGTTATCATCAGCCAGTGGAACCATCGCAACACAACACCGGCAGTTAATAACGTTACCCGGTGATCCAGACAAATCCCCTGGATAACTCAATAATTCACCACCGACATCAAACTGATCAGTTAAAGAGATAGCAGGTTCACCGTCCATTTCTGCATGAGCTGGCCTTGTGTTTGCATCAACAATCGGAATCCATATTTTGCCGACTAAATAATCTGAACTATCTGCCGCAAGCATTGCGCCTTGACTGGCCGCTGCCGTTGATTCGGTTCTTGCGATTGTTAGCGCCCTCGACCTCGTAAAATCGTCGCTTTGTAAAGTGTTAACCAAATAATCCGCTGTTTGGCTTTTCGTTAAGCCTTGCGCCTCTGCTTCATCGAGTGCCTGAGCAATCCTGTCTTTAGTAGTGTCGCTAACATTCTTTACCCGTTGTGCGCTATCAGTCAAATAAAAGTGTTGCATTAACTTTCGCCAAACTGCACTAAAAAAACCTAAGTCCTTTTTACCTGCTATTTTTTGAATCCATTTATAGATAAATTCCGCATGTTGAACACCTACTTTAACATAACATTCCCGGTATGCGTGCTGGATAGGTGAAATAGTAATTAGCGCAGATAAATGAGTTTTAAGGTTTTCAGATCCGTTTGCTTTTACAAAATCAATAACTGGTTTTACCTGCTGCTTTAATGCGTTTTGAAATAATGTAATAACAGAACGCTCATACTTGTGATGCGTTCTTTTAAACTCCTTAGCGAACTTGTCACGGTCGAAGTCTAAAACATTATCATAGTTGTGGATCATCCTCTTTAGGATTCGGTTCTACTGGTGCCGGGCTTTCTTTACCTGCTGCTGCTGTTATCTCATTATCAAATGAAGCTGCATCACGAAGTAATACTTTATTGCTATCAATAAACAATTCGTCTGTTCCTGCAAGTGTAGATTTACCAAAGCCCTGAACTTCTCTCTTTTCATTGTAAGTAAGCCAATCAGATTCAGCCAGCCATGCAGCTATTTTCTGCTGATCTTCTTGCATTTCGGGTAAACTGGTAGTATCAATGATAATTTCGTAAGATTTACCCGTTTGCGCACTTTTAGCATTAAGATTCGCGCACAATGCCCGTGTAAGCATGTCACCGAGTTCGTTAGCCTCCGGCATGATAGCATTGTAGATAAACTGCTTCATTGCCCACTGCATATTATTGTCAGTGCTAGCCTCTTGCGAGTTCATTAACTGAATAGGAACGTTGTAAGCGTTGCAAATATCTTTTTGATCCCAATCTAACGATTCAAGTAATTGCAATTCTACGGATGGCAATCCGATTTGCTGCCAGTTTAATGGTCCGCTACTTACAAACAAACGATCAGAAATAGAATCCCCCATTTTAGCCCGTTTAACTTGCTCTCTTAAATCGTCCCTTTGTGCTGATTGTAAAGGGATACCATCTTTACCCGGACCAATAAAACCAAGAACGCCACCGTTTTTAGCTTGCCTTGAAAGTTCCTCCCTTGTTACCTGGTTTTTGTACAAAGTAATCAAAAACGGCTTTAACGGTGACATACCGTAAAGCTGCGAACCGATAGAACGATAATCCGGGTTGAACGTTTTGCTATGTACTACCTGATTTGCTGTAAATGCGATATTTTCACTTTGGTAATAATGGCCTTGTCCGACTAACCTATAACCTTTAACCGGCTGCCACGGTCCACCTGAAACAATCTCGATGTAGTGAGAAGGCAAAACGAACATTTCATTCCACATTCCTTTTTCTGGATTCGGTCCGTTTAGGTAAGTGTAAGTATTTCCAGTTATCAGTTTAAACCCGGCCCAATTCTTAACCCAATCGCTCCAAGTTTCGTAAGGATTAGGTTTATTGAGCATTTTGCTTATTGTTGGTTCGTAAACCTTTTTAAGCGATTTAATTTCGATAAGCTTTGCCTGGTATTGCGCTTTTATGTCGGGTGAGCTGATCAGATTTTTGTATTTCCTGATTTGTGCGACATCTTCACTTGCAACCTCGTAAAGTACCGGAGGACACATTGCAAGCTTTTGATTGATTTTATTAATACAGATGAAAACGTCCGGCGTACTCATATAACCACGCTCGACATAGTTAGTAAACTTGTCGTCGTAGTATAATGGCTGATTATTGTTTAACCAACCAAAGATTGCCGCATTATAATCGTTTATAGGATTAACCGGGTTAACCGCAGGGTCCATAATAGCACCACCGGCACCCGGCTTTTTTTTACTTAAACCGAAAGAAGGCCACTTCATCTAATGTATTTGATAGGTATAAATTTACAATAGTGTTGTTGTATAGCTTTAAAAATTCGTGTTGCGGTTTTGCAATATTAATCAAAGGCCCATGTAAATGCAGGGTTTAACAGGGTTTCCATTTCGTGATACCTAACCGCATCTATACCGTGATTGAATGTATCAATGGGTTGATTTAGCTTTTTACCAGTCTTGTCAGTGTCCCAGCAATACTGCCGAAATTCTTTAATAAGATCAACACTATTTTTAGTGATTAAATATTCCTGCGTTTGCATTGCCTGGATGCCGAACATCACACTATCCGGGCCTTTTGTAGCTCCCTTTATATCAATATCAAATCTTTTTATTTCTTCAATGGATTTAGGCTCAGAACTATCCGCGATAACTTTAACTCCTTTCGGTAGCCTTTCGGCAATTTGAAAGTTTAACAATCCCGGCTGAAAGATGATTTGATTTAATATTCTTTTGCCGTTCCATTTATAAACCTCGATAGCTGCGGTCGGGTCATTTGTATAACCAAAGTCAAGCCCTATGCCCAATAATTCCGCTTCTTTTGGAACTTCGTCTATTTGTTCCCAATTTGTGAAAATAACACCATCCAGCGACCCTAATAAACCCAATCCGTAAACTTTCCACCAGTTATCCCAAAATTTGTTTTTTATGTTATTGGGATCTAAAATATTACCATCGGGATTTTTATAGGCTTTCACTTTTGCCTTTTCGATTTCCTTTTTTATCGAATCCGGCAATCCTTCGTTATCCTGATAAGTAAGCGTTAGCCATTCAGTATCTGCATCGGGTTTTAATTCTTCGTAAACCCAAAATTCATTTGAGGGGTTAAAGTCAACCCATATACTTTGACTGGTACGAATTGCAAGCTGATGATAAGTGTCAAAGGTTATATTATTGCACTCGTTTACGTACAAAATATGGCGCCTCGGACCTCGAACTTTATCTTCCTGATCTGCGCTAAAAAACTCTATATAGCTGCCATTTGTAAAAGTATATGTTAAAAAAGTCCGATTGTAGTTTTGATTGATATACCGGCCCGTAGCTTTCATTATTTTCAAAAAGTCCTTTAAAGCGCCTTTACGCAAATGTGGAACTGATTCGGAAACTACAGATATTTCAAGTCCTGGTGTTTTGGTTGCGGTATCTATAAGAATAGGTAAAATGCCATAGGTTTTTCCGGCACTTGTTCCACCTGGTATTACTTTAACCCGTTTGGTAAGTTTGCGAAGTTTCTTTATCGCAGTCGTTAAAGCAAACCCGTTATATTCGTTAACTTTCCTTTGTGTCATCGAATAATGGCTGTTCCCTTATTGTGGTTTCTGACTTGTCGACAAGGTTATTTAAACGCTGAGTAATTGAAGGATTATAGATGCCAGCCATGCCGCCTTCAATCTGATCTCTGCGGATTTTGTTCCTTATCACGCGGCAGATAGGAATAAATTCTTCGTAGCGATCTTCAATATTTGCAAAATATTGCTTCAATTCGAGCGGGCCACCATTTGTCGCAACGTAATCTTCAAAGCCTTCCATTGTTAATGGTCGTTCTTTTTTACGTTCTATTTCAAAAGCATCCTTACCTACAAAATCATGTACAAGTATAGGATCAGATTTTACATCTTTAACGTATGCGGTAAATAAATCCCATAATTCCTCTGGTGATTTGATAGCTTTCGGTCTGCCTGGTCCCATAATACACAAATATAAATATTTTTCAATCCTTTCATTTAGGTGAAAAATTATTAATAGCTTTTTTAATTAAGTCTATTGTTTTTTGAGTAATTAACTCTTTTGGCTCTACCTGGATTAAACAATTTAAATTGCTTGTTTCCAATTTTTACCTCTTACAATACTCCAAATTGTGGTTCTGGAAACATTATACATTTCAGCAACTTTTGTTTGATTTTTAAATTGACCTGATTTAAATTTTTGCCTTATTTCGGTTACTTGGGACTTTAATAATTTTGCGCGAACATGACCCTCGCCAAATACTACCTTAATTAAGCCAGTTTTAAATCCATGAACAGTATTTTCCTTGCTTGTAACCCATTCAAGATTAGATATATTGTTATTTGTTTTATCTCCATCAATGTGGTTAACAGCCGGTTTATTTTCATTGTTTGAAATAAAAGCCAAAGCGACTAATCTATGAATAGGGTATTTTTTACCCTTACAATCCTTATTTAATTCTACACGATAATAACCATCTGGAGTAAGAGTTACTTTAAGTATTTTTTCTTTAATATCTCGTGTGTGATTTTTGAATCTAACTACCCTAAATAAAGATTTTACCTTTCCAGTTGAACTTATTTTATAAAGCCCCTCATAACCGGGAACATCTTTCCAAATTTCATTTTCCATTAAAAATAATTGCTTTTATTTTTTGTAACGTACTTAAAGATAGCAAATTAGCTGGAATTATCCTAATTAAAATCCATCCATTTTCTGACATTTTATTGTATTTTTCCATGTCATTAATAAAACCCATCGGCCTGGTATGTCGGCCTCCGGTAAAAGCACCACCCTCAACCTCGATGGCTAATTTTAATTTAGATCCGTCTTTTTTTAGTGGAATTGCGTAATCAATACGCCATTTTCTTTCTACGTCAAAATAGAACTCTGGAAAAACAGTTAATCCAAACTCTATCTCTATTAGCCGGACAAACTGATCAGTATGCTTTGCTTTGTTTCTGATGTTTCTGTCGTCGTCTATCCATCCGGTTTTAATAGCTTTCTTTGCCCTTTTTCGTTTGACTGCCGGCATCTGTTTCGCCTGGGCTGGAGTAATCAGTTTATCACCTACTTTCACCCATCCCCGATCTAAGCAATCCTTTATTATTTTTTTGCCTTCCGAAGGCTTCATTCTCTTACAATTTACAAAAAACTTTTGATATTTCAAAACGAAAGACCGGCGGCACATCTTCCGGTCCTATCGTTGCACTAAATCTAAACTTGCATTTACCTGGTTGATGATTGTGCCCTTTTTATCTTTAGATCCGGTTTACCATTTTGGTGATTTCGACGGAATGGTCATTTCTCTTTAAACGTAAAAGTGCTATCGTCCCAAACTCATGTAAACATTTTCTGTAATGGGGGTTTTTTTGTCGGCGTATAGGTATCCGATTGTTTGAAACTCCATCGGTATTTTTTCGCCAATTATCCACCTATCGGGAGTAGCGAGTTGTTCTTCTCTGATTGCAAAGGCTTTTATCCAAATCACATTGGCATGTGAATAAAATTCAAGCGTTGATATTTTATCGTATCCTAATATTTGCAGGCTTCCCATTGTATTATGAATTGTATCTACATGCGCCACCTTTAAAACGAATACCGGAACTGTATCGCGCTTAGGATTGAATAATACGTTTGTTCCGGATGAGTGATACAAAAGTAAGTTGCCTTTTTGATTAGTATCAATTATTAAAACCTTAGTAGTATCAAACATTAATAGAGGTGTGGTTTTGCCTGACATGCGTAATGGTGGTGACAATTGAGTTCCATTTTTCGCCACGCTATCTACGTGCTTGTGTACTTGTGATAAACTCACCGAAGCTACTAAGGTGAGAATAAGGGTTAGTTTGGTTTTCATTCAAATAATGTTGAAAATGGTAATGTTTTTGGTTTTTCGTAGTTTATTTTTTTGCCTTTTTGCAGGTTACATACATGACATAAAAATTGATAGTTACCCAGCCAGCAACCTCCACCACCTTTATCTACAGGCAATATGTGGTCAACATGTATCCCGTTTTGGGACCAAATTTTATGATAAGTGCGACCGTTTGGTAATTTTACTTCTGTTATTTTCTCTTGCAGATACCCTGACTTGCCACATATAGCGCAATTTTCATCTAAATAAGAAAGCATCATTCGCCTAATTACATCGCTGTCGCCTCTTATGATTTCAATAATGTTAAGTGGTATTAATACGTGATCTGGATTGCTCCATCTTTTTTGCCGTCCCGTCAATTTAGCACCGCATCCGCAATTACAATACTTCTCAATTACTGGCCATGAATCCATGCTAATTTTTTGGTAACGATTCCTGTTGTCTATGCTAATAGATTTATACAATTCGGTCGGATTAAATAAAACAACGCGTTTAACTTCATCAGAAACGTTTTGCTTAAACACTGGATTAATTTGACCGTACAGATTCATATTACTTGTGCTACCGATGCCGATACTATAAAGGCAAGGAGGATGGATAAAACTGTTTTCATTTCGTGTTATAAGTTATTGAGGCCGAACAATTATATCCGTTTAAATATTTGCCATCAACTATTGGCATTTGATTATCGCAAGTGCCGTCATCTTTTAAGACAATATCAGCAAAGTATGATTGCCTATATGGATTAGGAATTGCCCTGTATCGAAAACACTCCATTCTTAATGGGCATTTTTCATTGTTGCACATTGTTATATCAGCCATTGTTCTTTGATTGTGGTGGTGAGGGGAGTTCTTTAAAATGCGTAACAAACATATCATCCGCTTCTTCGCAAAAAAACCTATTTTCATCTAAATTGTAAAAATCTATTGAAACATCCCCATCGTCATCTATTATTAGATACCTATGATTATCCGTTGGTTTTGCAGTTTCCACACTTACCCACCGATCACGGGTTGCCATCCATTGTGCGCAATCCAAAAAGCCTTCTTTGTAGGCATCGTGCATACCTGAATAACAAGGGTTGGTTGCTGTTTTACAATAGGGGTACTTTTGGTTCGCTGCATCCTCAGCAGCAAGTTCTATTTCTTTTGTCATGTTACCTTTACTTTTGTTTGATATAAATCAGTTAATAGCTTTACTTTTTCTCCTTAATTTTCTGCTATTTCTCCCTACTTTTCTCCCTAATTTTGTGATATTCGATAATTATTCCAGCTATGCTTAACCGAGATATATGATAAAACTTACCTTTTTCTGACATGAAATCATCATTGTATTTTTCTAAAAGCCAATCGCAAATACTTAAAAGTTCATCGTCAATACCTACCGCCTCAAATCTCATTTTATTTAATGTGGCGACTTGCTCTAAAATGCCATTCTTTTCGTAGCAAATATATTCGTTAACCTCTATCTCATCCCCCCTAACCTTTGTTCCGTCAGGCAGGTGGTCGGTGAGGAGAATGTCGGGGTGTCCGGGGCACACGAGCCATGTCTGCCCGTCCAGGTTGTTTGCTGTGTAGGTTTCTGCTAATGTCATGGTACAATATTTAAAAGCCTGTCAATTTCAGCAGCTATTAACGCCCCTGCTACCTTAAGCCGATGTATATCGTCATGCTCTAATTTTGATTCCAGTCCCCAGGGGTCTTTACCTGTTCCGTAACCATCATAAGGGTCAACAACGACCGCATCCGTTCCCATTACGGCAAGCGTTGCGGCTACTTTTGCAAGTTCACCGTTGACGTGTTCCTGATCGTGACTATTATCCCATCCATGTTTTTTGGGATGCTCTGCTCGTTCTTCAGCAATAAGCTCTATTCCTGTTTTCATTTCTCTTTCATTTTATGTGTTAATGATTTTGATTGTACCATTGAATGAATTGAACTACGGCTTGATAGGTAGCATCAAGTTTGGAATTTGCTTCAGCCCATGACTCTACATATATTTCAGGGAAATTCAAAGCTCGTAGTGTTATTAAAGCCGATTCTCTACCTATCTCAAATCGAATTACTTTTTTCTCAATCGTTTCAACTACTGGTATTAATTTATTCCAGTCCTTATCAAATGCAGGAATTTGATTAACTTCAATATCAAAGTGAAGTCCCATGAACTCTGCTATCAGCTTGTTACTATCTTCCGTTTTCATCTTGTTGGGGGTTAATGGATTGTAAATATCTGTGGGCAGCGATGTAATTACCTTCGCATAAATGATTCCCGATTTCTATTATTGCCAGTTTCAACCTCTCCACCTCTTGTTGAAGTTCGGCTGTTTGTTGGGTGGCGTAGGATTCCATTGCGTCGAGAACGTCATCATGTGAATATGCAGGGATATTCTGTCCATTTTCGTCAAGTACCGGATAAAACCCTTTTATGCAATCGCTAATTATTCTCTCTTTACTTTTCATGGCTGGGGTCTTTTGGTTGATGGTCAAATAATACTAAACATAGAGCAAGGCCAATAACAACAAAAAGCAAAGCAGCCTTCCAATCAAAAACATGTGATGCTTCCAACGTCATAATTACACAACAAAAAATGCAATAGCCGACTACGATTAAAAAATCAATTTTACTCATCTTATTAAAGTTTTATGTCCCCTTGTTGGTATCCTTATTGCTGATTAGTTTATTTAAGTAGTACATGAGCATGAGTAAGCAGGTAATGCTTCTTCAAGGTCAAATAATGATTTTTGTGATTTAGCTATATTAAGCAACTGTCTATAAGTAATATCAGGAAAATAAGTAATGTTTTTTTTGCCAGTCTTAGCAAGCATTTGTTCTTCGTCTGCAATCCACTTGTCGGCCAATTCCGGGTAATGTTGCAGGATGCGAATAATTACATTTTTGCCTTTTAAAAAACATAGATCACAATTCCCCAGTATTGACGGTATTTCTAAAGTATATGGCTTTGTTAACCAGTATTGATTTACCATTTCTTTGGTTATGCCCATTTCATACAAGGGGAATTTAGCTGTTGATTTTTTATAGTTTGGCTTAAAGTTTTTTACCCAATTAGGCTCGTCAAATCTAAAACCGATGTATTGCTCATAAGTCATCCCAATTAATGGCCTTAAAAATTTCTTTCCTGCGTCTACTTTTAAATGAGTAGTACAAAGTCTTTTCATTCGGTTAGGCAGTGTAGTTTTATGATTATTAAGAGCATCAAATCCAGTTAATCCCGGCGATTTATGATGTGTATAAGAAAACCGATTAACTTTTATCCCCTCATACTTTTCAAAATCTTCAATAAACTTATAAGTAAGCGGATGCTCCCTTCCCGTATCAGTAAATAACACAATATCATCATCCGTTGGCTTTAACATAATAGTCATCAATGCCGATGTTTTACCACCGCTAAAGTTTATTACTCGCTTCATCTCTTTAAATATTAGTTGCTTTCTTAATTGCTGTGCAGGCTATCTCCCCGTTTTTATAACTTTTCTTTTACCTGCGTTGCCAGCTTTCCCAGCATAAAGTGAATTGTAGATTTTGACAACATACCTTTCATCTTCGGTTAGTGTTTCACCTCTGCGAAGTTTGTCTATAAAACCTGCGCCATCCATTTTTATCTTTTCAAGAGTTTCCATTTTTTATTGGGTGTTTGTTTTGCTTTGATAAAAGTACAGTTTAATATTTACTTTGTCAATACTTTTTTAGTAATATTTTTAAACTATTTTCGTCACGCTTGTAAGTTTACTTTGTAAATACCTATATTTGTGCATGGCAAAAAAAATGGTCACAGTTAAGATTGACGAAAACTTAAAACCCGTACTCGAAGAAATCGCAAAAAGGGAAAGCCGATCACAAGGCGCACAAATCGAGCATTGGATAAAAAAGGACGCAAAGCGATTGAACATAATCATCGCAAAAACAACCCCACCAGCGTAACAATCCCGAAGTAGCGTAGATAGTGGGTCATGCCGCTATCCTTTCTTCTCTTAAACGTTTTGTCATGGCCTCGCACCAGCATTTTACAACGTGCGGAACAACACTATTGCCGATAAATTTCTTTTGATCAGACTGGTTGCCGTATAAATTGTAGTTTGAAGGGAAACCCTGAATATTCAGCAGCTCTGGAACTTTTAGCATCCGCATTTTAATATCGGATATTCCGTAAAGGCACATGAATTTTTTAATGTCAACCATGACCTGCGGATCTTCTTCGTAAACTGGGATGACAACGTCAGCTTGTTCTACTTGTAAAAGATATAACGGTGCTTTGTCTTGCCTTGCAATGATCACGGGGCATGGTGCTTCGGTGCTGGTGCTGTGACCGCCGTGCGATGGATTAACGATGTAGCTATGACGACGACTGGCTAATAACGGAGGCGATGGCTGATTAATTGAGCTGCCAATGTTGTTATAGTTGGTATTCATTATAAACGGCTCGGCTTGGACCAGGTTTAATTTAGGAACAGATAAAACACTTCCGGCAGGTTCTTCGACTGATGAATGCTGACCACCTCCTGAAAAGTTTCTATCAAGCCATTGCGCTTGAACCTTAACCAATCTGTCTTTTGTTGTAAGGGTAGCGCAAGGTTCTTCAATAGATCTGTTGTTATCGCCATTACCGTAATAGCTATGCAAAAAGCATCTTACTACACTCTGACCGGCCGTTGTTGTAATGGTGCCAGCCGGGCCGGTAACGGGTATAACTTTACCTTCAGGACGACCGCTAAAAGTTTTAGCGATAAAAGCCATTTGAGCCAACGCAAATCTGTTTTCTGTTGGTATAGTGTTGCAAGGATTTTCAACCGAAGTAACCCGATCTTTGCCGCTATTGTATTGAATTAAAAAGGCCTCGTGTTTATCTTTTCCACCCGCAACGTATTTAATTAAACCTGCATAAATTCGCTCTAAAGTTTTTGGTGAAAGCTCCTTTTTACGTGTAAAAATACTTTCGCCCTCGTCGTCAAAATCAAGCACATCTTTAACGGATTTCCACTTGCTTACATTTCCGAACATGCCATGTTTACCTGGATTTTTAGCATGTGTGCTTTCGGGCCAAACTATCGGTAAGCCTGGTTTAGCAAAGCAACCAAACAAACGGTTACGGCTGGTGTATGCCCCAAAATCTGCGCTGTTAAGTTCGCGCCATTCATTGCGGTACCCGAGGCTATCAATATGGTTACGCCAGCGCATCCAATCCCTGCCTGCTTTTTTACTTACTGGTTTACCATGCTCATTTAAAGGCCCCCAACTCATAAATTCAACTACGTTTTCGATTTGCACATAATCAGGGTTAAGAGCCAATATATACCTATCCAAATGTTCAGCTAAAGTGCGGCTATCGGCATCCCTCGGCTGGCCTCCCTTAGCTTTGCTGAAATTTGTACATTCAAGACTGGCCCATAAAATAACTTTTGCGTCAGGGTATATTGCCCTATTTTGTGATAATAATTGAACCAACGGCTTTAAATCAAGCGTCCGAATATCTTCGGTATAATGCTCGACTTCCGGGTGATTCTGCCAGTGGCTTTTAATTGCTTTCCAATCATGGTTTACGCAAGCAATAACCTTTGCAATTTTTTGGCCATTATGTTCCGCCATCGCAAAACCGGTAGTAGTGCCCCCGGCGCCGCAAAAAAGATCTATTATTAGGAATTGTGGATTCATATAGTTTTTGTTTCTAATCTGCTTAATGAAAAACCTTTTTGCTTTGCCCATTCAGGGTTTTCTTCAATCATTCGGTGACAGTTAAAGCATACTGCCAGCCATGTTTCAGTTCGGTTGAGATATTCGCCCCGGCCTTTTTTGTGATGCACCTGCGTAGCTTTACCA
>Ga0007804_1000028_pt1 | contig 52470 bp, 62 predicted proteins | sample CryBogCBE25Aug07_FD_60367 | JGI IMG/M metagenome (GOLD analysis project Ga0007804, IMG submission 60367) | Freshwater microbial communities from Crystal Bog, Wisconsin, USA - CBE25Aug07 | ecosystem: Environmental > Aquatic > Freshwater > Lake | place: Crystal Bog, Wisconsin, USA | collected... | reverse complement strand
CAACATACTAGCAGTATCACTGTACTTCACTCGTGAAAGAATACTCGATGTATTGCCATTGATAGCCGATTGATACGCAGACAACATACTAGCAGTATCACTGTACTTTATTCTTAAATTAATCCTGTTACTTAAACTGGATGTATCAGTACTTCCGCCCATTCCGCCACCACCATTATGTAAAACGTAGGTTTTAATGGCTTTTTGTGTAACCAATTCTTTGTCGCTATTGTCGGCGAGGGTACTATCTGTGCTTATTTTACCAATGGCGGTACCCGAAACCTTTATGGTATCGTTTGCGATAATTTTATCAGCCCTTGTAGTGGTTTGGCAAAAAGAACCAATCGAAACAAAGACAAGTAATATCAATAATAGCTTTTTCATTACTTTTTAAATATTGTTATTTGAGTATCTTCCAATACGCCACCGAAGTATATTGTATTCCCTATGGTATATGGTCTATCTACGCTAATTGTATAGAATCCACCACTATCTATCGTTTGGGCATCGGATATTTCGGTTCCGCCAGGTGTTGTTCCTATTGTCACGGTAGTACCCGTTGGTGCAACCATATAAATAGTGTCAATAAGCATAAATGAAGGCACAGCCCAAGATGTACTACCATTGGCTAACTGTATAGACGTTGTAGTGCTGGACGTTGTAGTCCAAGTATAGGCAGGGATAGCGACGTTTGTATGTACCCTGTTTAAGCTATACCCAGCAAGCATATTCTCCAGTTGTATAACGTACTCTTGCAGCCCAACGGTATTGCCAGCTTGCCCTTGTGCAACAAGTTGGTCGTAAATGGATACTGCTTTTAAATACCTTCCCCAATTGCTGCCATAGCTTTCTTTTTTCAGTTTGTCCAATCCCGTCAAAAGCTCAGATAGGGTAGAAGGGGTAAAAGCATCGAATATCAATGCTGTTTTATTGGCTAAGCTTAATTTAATGGCATCTTTTACTATCAATCCATCTAATGTTGTATTTTGAAAAGTTCCAGTAAAGCCTACTATATACTGCGCATCGTAATAACTGCCACTATAAACCAAGTCTATTATTTGGGTAGTGGCCGTAATTGTTTCGCTTGTCCCACCAACACTATTGATTATTGCAGAATAGGCTCTTGTAAGTGAATTGAATACCATTCCTACAACTTTATAGTTGGTATTGTCAATAGCTTTGATGTTTGGCGTAAATACGTCAATCAGGGGAAGTATGTTTTGCTTTGGCTTACAATACGACAACTTGAATAGATAGTTTTTGATTGTATTGTCGTAATCGCTCGCAACAACGGTCGCATTCGCTACATAAGTTCCGTTCTGTAAGTTACCGTCATTTGCTAACCTTAGTTCTATGCTTTTGGTTACGATAGACCCACCCGAAAATAAATTGGTAGTAACCGCTACACCATCTGGTTGTATGATAATAACGGCGTATGAAGTGACGGTTGTTCCCCCCGGAAAAGAAGAAGTGTCTTGGATAGTCACTACAGGCGTATCGCCCGAATTATCCAATGTTACAGTGTAACTAACATACGCCGATAAATCTGCCATTTAAATTTGTTTTATTCAGACACACTTTGCTTTTCAAGTTCCTTCTTTACAAGTTCATTCACTTGTTTGGTGAGGGAGTTTTTGACCTTAGTGCCGTCTGCGTGTGTTTCCAACCAATTGGTAAATAGATTAACGATAGGCTCTTTTGAGTTTTTGTCAAAAGAAGCTATCGGCTGGTTTAGTGTAACCCAAGAAACGGTATTATTTGACTTGTCGTGTGACAATACCTGATACTTGAATGCCCTGCCAACCAATGATTTTATTTTAAGCGAACTGTCGCCCCATATCTTCAAGAAAGCATCAGGGTTGTTATCCGCAAATTCCTCTATTTTTTCTGTTAGAATATCAAGATTCGCCTCTACGCCCCAATTTAAGGCACTGGCAAAGTCTCTTTTTTCTGTTGGGGTAAACCCGTCAACAATATTTAATGCCCTTAACCTTGTTGACCTTGTTTTGCTTTTTTCTTTACTTAATTCCTCAAAATAAAGCGGCTCAAACAAAATAGGCTTTGTAGTATCCCTGTTAGGATTTTTACCGTTAGCATTGCCAAGCATAAACATATAGTAAAACTCTACATCGTCAAGGGAATTACTATCCAAGCAGAACCTGCCACTAAACAAGGACTGTCCTTGTCCTGCCACATAATGCTTGAATGATACCACCTCCCCTTTTTCGACTTCTTTTATTACGCCGATGTTTACTACCTTGTTTTTATTAAAAGGGTCTCTTATAGTATCTTTAGTTGGCAACTGTGTTTTACCAAACCTCAACACCTTTTCTTTGGTATCCATGTCAATTTCGCTTACGCCGTTTAACATTTGAAACCATTGTACCCCTTCTAATTTTGGTACTGAATCAATTAATTCTTGTGATAAGTCATTAAAACTTCCTACTTTTTGTAACATTCTTTTTGTTTTTTGTTTATTAAATAAAATGATGCAAGGCATTTCTACCTTGCATCATTCGTAATTACTATGCTAAAATTCTATGCGAAGCCATGAATTGCGCACCAAGAACTTCAAGCCCTTGTTGTGTACTCATATCTAATCCCCACACCTGTTCCCTTCCAGAAGGAGTACGAGGTGCAAGTGAGCCAAACTCTGATTCTCCAATCAACTGATTAGTAGTCAATTTGCTTTGAGAAGGAGTGTAACGTAATTTGATAGCAGGTTGGTATTGCTCATCTAGCGTCTTTACCATTTTATCCAAAGGAATCCAATGGGTAGATTTACCAATAGGTGTACCTCCTAATAGTCCAGGATTATCAAGCAATGGCATAAACATATACTTCAAGTTGTAACCACCATAAGTTACATCTGTTGTAGTGTAATCAATAGTTTTGCCATTAACTTCAAACCTTGCGGATGATATTGCACCTGAACTACCCAACGCCTTGAACAAGTTGTCATGCGCCCTTAAAGTGGCTTTATTGGCAACTACCAAGAAATCTGTTGGAGCACGGTTAGCTGTTAAAGCGTCCATTACAACTGCTAAATCAGCAAGAGTTACTGTGCCATTTGCTGTACCACTGTTAGCTGTAGCTGTTACACCATAAGATTTAATGTAAGAATACAATCCACGAGTAGTTTGTACCGCATAGTTATTGGTGCTATCTGTTAAAGCGTAACCTGTACCATTTGGATCTTGTAAGAATGGTGCAGAATCACCGTAGTTGGTAGTACTCATTTCACCAGCAATTAATTGAGTGTTAACCAACCCTTTAAGGCGTAGCTTTTGCTCAATGTGTGTTTTTGTAGTGTAATAAATAGAACCATTAAACTCTGCTTCAACAGTAGATACTAACTGAGTATTTGTAATCTTTGAAGGCTCTACGAAGTATTGCAACTTATTATAGAACTTAGTTAGACCAAACGTAACAGATTGTGGCCCTACTGAACCTTGTCCTGATGCGTAAGATATAATCCTCACATTATCGCTAGTGGTAAACTTGCTTGTCAAAGCAACACCATCTGGAGAGTATGCAATAATTGTATCGTTGGCATTAGTGGTAGTAGTAACGGAATGTACATAAGCTGTTTTACCAGTTGTATCACTCATAATTACATCACCAGGGCGAACTATACCACCTGCGTTAGCTGCGGTAAGCACAATAGTAACCTGACCGTTAGTAACGGTATTTCCACTTACAGTAACGTTAGCCACTGTAATAGTAGAACCGCTTAAACTGATTGTTTTGAACAAACTTTCGTTTACCCAATTGTAGTACACAGGCTGAGTTGCAACTTCTTGCCTGTCAGCTAATCCAAGAATATCTGTAAGGAATCCTTCGTTAGCAATGTCTGTAACCTTTTTATTTATTTCCCGTGTATCTAACATCGGGTCTAGTGCCGAAACGTATTGTTTCGAAACTGTTTGTAAAGCTGCCATTTTAAATAATTTTAAATGTTTTTAATAATTGTTTTAAATACCCTTACCGTCTCGTGCGTTTTTAAATGCCTCAGCCATTGTTAATACGTGTTGGTCTCCTGTTGGCGGGTGCTGTATTCCGGCATTCCGGTTAGTAGCAATCACCTCTTTTAAACCAAGCGACTTACCATAATTAACCAAGTCCTTTTCATAGTTAGGGTTTAGCCTCATTGCGATTACCTTGTGCATAAATTTGACATCAGGAACTCCCTTATCGTCACTTACTAATTTCTGCCAAGTTTCACCGTCAAGGATAGCTTTTGTAAAAATTCCCGTGTCGTCAAATTGAAACTTGAATGGGTCTATACCTTCGCCAAAATCAATAACAACACTTTTGTTTTGATTAAGGGATTTGGTACTTTCATGTGATTCAAGAAACTGCTTTTGCTGCTCTAATAAAGCGGCGAATTGCGCTTGAGCTTGTTCGTCAACTTGCGCATTTGGTGTATTCTTCGATTCGGGAAGTTTAAAATTTTGTTGCTGCTCAATAAGCCTCTGCCTTTGCTTTGCAGCATCTGCCTTCATATAAACACTACCCCTTGCTTTTTCCTCATCAGTAGCGTACTCATCTTGCTTGTATTTGTCATTATACAATACAGCAATATCCTCATCAGAGAGTGTAGGATATTCCGCTTTCAACGCTTCTTTAGCAAGAATAGTATCAGGCACTTTCGTGTAATCAACTGCCTTTGCTATCAAATAATCCTCAGCACTACCACCTTTTTTAATATGCTCATTCAACTGTACTGCAAAAGGGTCTAATCCTAACTCTTTAAGCAAGTCCTCTTTGGGTGCAGTTTTCAATAACTCTTTCCAATCAGTAACGGGTGACTGCTGTTGAGTATTATCATTTGCAGGTGCAGGGGCTGCGCTTTTAAACCTGTCAGAAACAACTATTGTAGATTGATTAGCAGGTGTTTCTACTGTTTCTGCCGCTTGCTGTGTTTGTTCAGTTGCAGTAGGGGCAGGTGCAGCAGGTGTTTGTTCTACTACTTCCCTTTCTACGGGCTTCATACTTTCGCCTAATGTGCTTTCCGTGATTACCATTTTATTTTCTTGTCCTTCCATCTTATTGTTTGTTTTTTCAAAACTATTTATTTGTATTGAGCCTGTTGTTTATTTTACCATTTAACAAGCAGATTGCTTGTTTATTGCTGCTGCTCTTGCGCTTCGTTAGGCATTTCGCCACCTGTGTCTGTAGCCTGTTCTTGCGGCGAACCTTCTGGCATACCCGTTTGTGGTGGCGGCTGTTGTGGCATTGGTGGCGGTGAAACTTGTATCGGATTGATAGAAGGAATATTGCCACTGCCTGAATCAAAATGGTTTAGTATATCCCCATGCTTTTTAGCTTCTGCTGCTATCGTGGCTGCAATAGTTTTCGCTTGCCCCGCCACTTGTGCCGCATTGACAACCTTGGCTGCATCGACTTCCGCAACTACATAGTTCCATTGGCCGATAACATTCTGCTTTTCCATTTCACATTTATGAAGCAGTAGGGCAGTCTGTTGTTTACCTTGTTCGGCTTGCTGCGCAGATTGAACTTGTATCTGTCCGTTCATTTGCTGCTGCTGCAATGCTTGTTGTTGTTTTAAGGCTACTTTATTTTTAATCAAATATGCCAACCTTGCTTGCGCCTCTTTCAAGTCCCTTATTCCCTGTATCAGCAATACATCTGACGGGTCAACCAATCCTTCCTGATTGTATTGGGCTAGTTGTGCCATTAGCCCCTCTCTTTGTTGGTCGGTAGGCATATCTTCTAAGAATACACCAAGCTCGCTGTTTGCGATTTTTGGGTCTATTTGAAAGAATTTTATGGCATTTGTCCCCAATGCTTTTGCATAGCCTTCTACCTTGCCAAGCGTAACGGCTATCTGTGTTTTTTGTACTATGGAATCGCACAACTGCAATAGCAGGTATTTTTCTGCATCGCTCAATAGGTAGAGGCTGTTGTTAGTGCCACTCTCCTGCATGGAAGCCACACCATTAAGCATTTTAGGATTTACGCTAGTGCCATCGGTAAGCGCATTGAAGCCGCTTATATTCTGTATTTCCTGTAATGTATTTTGAAGGTCGGCGTATAGTTGCGCAAAGGCTTGTAGTTGACCGCTAGGTACAATGTCGGCAGGACTGTAATTAGGATTGCCAGTCACAAGGTCTTTTGAGTTCCATAGTATAACACCCTTTTGGAACATAAATTCAACTAACTCGATAGGCTTCATATTGGCACTACCCTTACCCAGTGCCACATTTTCAAATCCTGATACATCTAGTTTGATTAGGTATGGTATCAAATCCATTTTAAGGTTATCCAACCTCATCTTGGTTAATTGGTAACTATCGGCGCAAGGCATCAACCTTTCTGTGATACCCGTAAAATTCATACGGTCGAAATTCCAAGCGTATAAATGATAGTCCAATGTAGTACTCCACCAATTACTTTTCTTCCTGTTTTGGTTTTTCTTTAACCCGTATTCATAGCAAAAGCTAGTACCAATAATCCACTTGCATTGATAAACTACTTGTACGGTGTTATTTATAAATTTAGCCGTTCCGTCAGATTGTTGAGCAGGCTGTGGTTGTGTGCTTTTGATATTTGAAAAATTAGTTTTCACAAACCGCTTATTTCCCCGTTTATCAATTTTGTCCTCATAAACAGTTGTGTTCCAACTGTAAAACTGTATGTCTAGCACCTGGCACTTAAACCTAAAATAATTACCAACACCATTTACCGAATCAATAGTCATCGGATTTCCTAGTTGCCCGAAATTAGCTTTGCAGATAGCCGACATTTCATCATTGGTAAAGTATGGTGCTAGGTCAGCTACCCTTACCTCTATCACTTCTCCGCAATGAACCATATCTGAAAAGTCTGGCTGATTACAGTAGGAAGTAATTAATACTTTCGGGTCAACAGAACGAAAACGTACCATTCCGTATTCGTCTATCCAATCTTTATATCCCGCTAATCCGAAGTCATATAGGTTTTCAGCTATCTTTTTTCTTTCCCTATCAATTTTATTGTTTTGTAGCGAAAGATTTATTGCATTTTCAGATTGTATGGCAAGGTTGTGTTTGTAGCCAAATTGCGCTTGTATTTCTAATTCTTCTAGGTCGTCAGGTTCTCCCGTTGCTTTTTGCAATACGGGCGATTGCGCTAGTTTAGGTGATGCTTGCATTGCAGCGTCACGCATAATTATTTTAGTTCTTATTTTGGCGTAATAAGCATCTTCCTCGGACTTAGCACTTTCGTCTATGGCAAAAGCATTTATATTAAAAAGTCTTTGTATGATTTTGGAAACTGAAATCTCTCTGTACTTAGGGATGATGGCATAAACATTCCAATTGTTTGACAAAACTGACGTGTCAGGAATGTCATCGCCAAATATTGCTTTTTTGTACTTGTCAATAGATTGCTTTCCTAAAGCGTACTGCCTAATTTCATTATACCTATCCCTGCCCCTATAAAGAGAAGTCAATGGTAGGTTAGTACCAGCATCCTGCCAAGCTGCTTTACAATATTGTAAAATCCAATCTTTACCCTTTTTTCTAGGGTCAATTTGATGGTCGGGATATGATCCGTTCATTATATCAGTGATAGTATAATGCGAACCTATTTTTATTATTTGTATTTATTTGTATAAAATACCATTTAAACAAATAAATGTTTGTAATTTTATGCTTTATTAATTATTAAAAACAGACAAACAATGGACGTAGATGTAAAAATTGCACACATAGCTAAAGTGTGCCACCAAGCTAATAAAGCTTTTTGTGAAACAAATGGTGATGAATCTCAAAAAGATTGGCATAAGGCTGAACAATGGCAGAGAGAAAGTGCCATAAAAGGTGTTCAGTTTAGAATTGATAACCCAGAAGCAGGTCACGATGCGCAACACAACTCATGGATGAAAGAGAAAGTTGATGCAGGGTGGGTTTACGGAGAAGTAAAAGATGCAGAAAACAAAACGCATCCTTGCATTGTTCCGTTTAATGAACTTCCTGAGTTCCAACAAAAGAAAGATGCCCTTTTTTGCGCAATCGTAGACGCCTTAAAGCCAGTAGTAGAAACTGACCCACAAGCAGGTATTGAAAGTACGACTGTTGATAATAAACCCCCAACCGAACAGAACGGTGAAATTGAACCGACAAAAGATGTTGTAGAGTAATTAACAAACAATCATTTTTTATAACCGCCGAAAGGCACAAACTACAAACAATGGATTTTTTAAAAAAACTAGAAGCATTGAATAAAGATGCTCAAAAAGAAGCGAAACTTTTTTACGAAAAGGAAAACAAAGCTGCTGGCACACGCCTGAGAAAGATTATGCAAGAGATTAAAGCTGTTGCACAAGAAATCAGAGAGGATGTAAGCAAAAAGAAAAGCGTAGAACAAGTTTAAAAATGCTATCACTAACGGATAGGCTACCATGTTGCTATTTGTAACTTGTACGTGTTTAAAGCTTTATAAAAATACTACCTTGGTGATTTCGTAAAAAGGCTACCTATTAAATTAGGTAGCCTTTTTTATTTAACTAAATGGTAAAATAAAAACTACCGCTAATATCCATAAGTATTATTGCAATACTTCTTGTTGTTTGTGCGTTTTCCCCTGTCAGCAATGGCAGGGGTTTTTAATTGGTAGAACGCATCCTAAACCAATCGGATAAGTTCAATGTTTCAGTAGCTTTCTTTTTGATAATCGTGTGCATATCTCCTATTAAAGCATACCCTGCACCCATAGCGGCATCAAACTTTTGCGTATTTTTTAAGTCAAATAACAACCAGTCGTTAATCAACTCGCTGAAATAAACGTTTTCTATGTAGTTTTCAATATAGTCCTCGGTAAGTTCTGCCATAGTCTGTTTATTAGCAGGTGTAGAAGGAATACCATATTCAGAAGCATCAGGCAGTTTAATTAAAAACTTCTCATAGCCTCTGTCACAGAAATATCGCTTAATGCCTATCTTTTGACTTTCAAACAGCATCTTACAACCAAAGAATACACACATAAGTATCATATCTTCATACATAATAGCAGCCGTTGGTGGACGGTGTAAATATTGGCATACAAACGCTTTATTAAAGTTTGAGTTATCTAGCGGGTCATTCTTTTTCAATACATATCCTGCCGCATCTGAACGCCTGTTATCTTCTACTGTATCGTGGTCAAAAGGATCTAGCCCAACAATATGATTCAAGTTTTTAGGCACGCATACATTACCAACACGTTCAACCTGATTAGATTGTACTGTATCAAGATAATCTTTTACTACTTTGAATTTTCCGTTTTTACTAGCTTTAAATACTACTTTGCTGTCTTTAGTGCCATTATCCCATAAGAAATTACCCTGTATGATAATGTCTTTAGTTGCATAGCTTAGGTAATCTAACCTGTCATTTAGCTTGATAGAATTGTATAGGCATTTATTATTATCAACGTAAAATGCCTCACGGATACTGTTTGGGTTTTTTCTTATGTAAGATGCAAGGGCAGACGGATTGTTCCTTAGTGAATTTCTTCTTTGTGCATCGTATTCCTTTGCATATTCAATATCGGCGAAACCAAACTTATCCAGCTTGTATTCTTTGCGATACATTGCTTCGTTTGCAGGTAAGAAGTGAGTATATAATCCCGTTGCGGTACGCCCTAAACTATTCTTATCTTTAGGGTCACTCATTTTAACAAGGTTCTTAAACGCTGCACCACCTGCTTCCATTTCTTCCACCGTTGTTATATACAGATGCTTACCTACATAAACGCCATCTTCCTCACTACAAAACATTACTGTATTGTGTCTTTCAACAATATCAATATCCTTTAACTTGCCACACTCGTCAGATACATAGCGGTGCAAGGGTTGTCCATCATAGTGTTCAATCTTCCTAGTTCCGTAGTCGATATAACTCTCCAAACTATTTTCATCTTCATCATCAAACTTTATCTGATTAGCTTTTTTACCTCTTTGTGAAGGTTTGAAGAATTTAAGTGTTTCGCTAGGCGTATCCCCACCGCTTGTATCCCAATGTTTAGGTCGGAAGAAGTCAGGTAGTTTTTTCCAAGGTTGTACTACTGCTTTTGAGAAAACTATTTTACCGTCTTGGTCGGTCTTAGATTGAATACCACCGTGAGCATTGGCAGAACGTGAAATGTATTCGTATAGCACTATTCCTGCTTTCGCTGTTTTTCCTTGCCTACGTTTGGTAAAACTGATAAGTCCTAAACAGTTCGGGTCGTTCTCGCAATAGTTCCAGATGTAAAAAAATTTACGGTCAGTATCTCTGTAGTCCATAAAGCTACCTTGGAATTTCCACCAATTGATATACATATAGTGAAGCCCCGTTATGTAGGTAGGTTCTCCATTATTGTAAAACCAATATCCGCAAAGCCTATACTTCCATTGCTGCTCCTCAAAACTTAGCAATGTGTTATCGTAAAAGTTGGGGTCTGTTAATTGCTTTTGTGTTTCATTGTACCTACGTTTAATCCAGTCGGTAGGAAGCAGGGTTCGGTTAAAATATTGCTTTGATTCTGTTGCCGAATTTTTAACGATGCCTATATGTTCAAGCTCACCATTCCATACGTTTATACCATAGCCTACTGGTGGTAATTGGCAGTTATAAAAATAACCGTCACCGTTGTCAATTTTTTCTACACTACCACCTTTTATGCTTTTGTACATAGATTACTTTCTAGCGAAGTTTTCTGGTCTGAATGATTGTTTCCTTACTTGGGTGCTGATAGCATCATCATCTCCGAAAAAGTCCTTGTAATAGCGGTTTAATTTAGCGATGTCACTATCTATCTCCTGAGATATTACAGCCTTTTTTTGAGCAGCTTCTAAGCGTTCCTTGTTACTTTCTCCGACTATCGGCGACATCAGTTCAGATATATTTTCCCAAAACTTGTATTCTAGTGCTACTATTGCTGCGAACTCACGGCTTTTAACCTGTGTTTTCAGATACCATATAACCAAGGTCATTAACGTTTCATCAGAAAGCGTGAAGTAATCCTCCATTTCTTTCAGATTAGCTAATTCTGCGGCAGTTCTTTTTCGTTGGTCTATTTCCCTTTCCCTTACTATAAGAATGCTTCTTGGGTCATACATAAGCATCGTATAAGACACTAGTCCGTGTATGTGTGTATGGCTTTTAAATTCATCAGGAATAGTTGCAATGAATTTATCCAAGTCTTTTTTGACAAGAGGATTATATTGGAATACAGAGAAGTCTTTTTCGGTGTAAGTCATTTTTGCTTGTTGTGTTTCAACAAAATTACAGGTAAATTACAGATAAATGTTTGTTATTTACAAGATAGCATTACTTTTGTTGTGGGTTAGATTTTTACTCATAAAATGAAATAGCGCACCTCCTGTATTTTTATACGGGAGGTTTTTTATTTAGTATGGTTGTTATTCTCGTAGGCCTTGAACCCTGTTGTACCACTTAGTAATCCATACCCTGCACCTTTCCATATATTTTCGTACATTTTATTGCTTACCCCGTTGTCGTGCGCACTTTCATAAGTAATTTTTGCTGCTTCAGCAACGGGTAAAGGGGCTTTACTCCATAAGTATTCGGGGTAAGTCAGTTTGTGGCTAAACTTATTATCGGGCTTCTCGCTGTAAAAAGGAAGCGTATTACCCATGTAATCATGCTTAGTCGCCAAATCAGTCATTAAAGAATACCCTGGTGCCAACTTGCCTCTTACATAATGAAATACTTCGTTACCATACGCCTGCGCTTCTGTATCACCATGCCTTTCTTTACTTGTACTATTAGCTACTTGCGCTAATTTTCCAATAAAATGTACAGGAGAAAGCATGCCGGAAGAAACATCTGCAATTGCCTTATCGCCAAACTTGTATTTTAACCAATCTGCTTTTTTCCAATCCGTAAAATTTACTTTATTATTAGGGTTTAATTGGCTTTGTATTGCTGCATTTACGCCCAATGCTGCTGCATATAATCCTAACTGCCATCCAACCCTACTACTCCACACCTTTAAAAATACTTTATCTGCAACGGTTGCCTTACTAGGGTTAAGTAGTATCTTATAAGCAGAATTTGCAGCCTTAGCGGGATTTTCTAGTAGCTTTTGCCATCTAGCTACTTCCATTCCACCTGCGAATGTGATTTCGTTTACAGCATCAGGAAGTTTTACAGTTGTTGCCCCCGTTGCAAGGTTTATTTCTCTAGCTATTTCTTTTGCAGCCAAAGGGATACCGTCTTTGCCAACTACTGCTTTGTCTGCTGCTGATAAGTCATTCCAATGAGCATCAAACAACGCCTGTCTTAAAATCTTGATAGAATTAAAGCCCCTGGCGCCCGATTCGGATAACCTGCCAAACATCGGTTTATGGATTTCACTATCCGAATTTATTTGGTCAGGATTGTTTTTAAGCCCTGCCCTTTGTGCCATCACATAGTTATTTTCATTTTTAAGTTCAGTCATCATTCTTTCGTAAGTGGCAGTTTTGCCATACGCTAGTTTGTAAGCATTGAAGAAAGCTTTTATGGTGTGTATTGACCTTGTAGGATTATCAAACAATGTCATACCTGCGTGAGTGCCTACAAATACCCCACCGTGACCAAATACGGCAGCTTCTCTTATGCTATTGGTAATGCGCTTAAAGTTTTTAAACAATGGGTTTTGTGTTTGCTCGTCAATATACCTTTGAGTGGCAGCCCTATGTTTTGCTAAATCGCCTCTGTTTTTCCAAACAGCATCGGCAATAGGCTTTAATTTAGGTGTTACAATAGCATGACTAACCTGATTAAAAGTCAACCCCAAATCATTTCCCACCATTTTAATGGCATCTACATACTTAAGCCCCTTGTTTAGGTAGTTTTCTTTCATGTAGTTCCAGATGTCTTTGGATTGCTCGGGAGTAAACTTATTATCCTGCTTGTCTGCAAATTGGGCTTGAAGGGATTTTAAAGTATTGTCACCCTTTATTTTGGCAATTTGCGCTTTTAATTCCTCTATCCTGTCAGATGTAATTTTATCTGTGCTTTTATTTTTAACCACACCATTTTGCAAATCTTCTAATTGCGCTTGCAACTGATTAGCCCTTCTTTGTTCTTTTTCTTCAGGCGTAAGTTCTTTATCAGTGCCAAACATTTTATCATACTGGCTTCTAAGTTCTTTGCGCTTTTCTCTTAACTTATTGGCTTCCTCATCATATTTGATACCACTTTCACGCTTAGGAAGCTTTTCATTATTATCAATAGCTCTAGTTAAATCATCAATAGAGTTCTGCATACGTTTTTTAGCAGCATCAAGCAATGACTTCATGTGTCTTTCGCCATCAATAGCATTTATCTGATTTTTTTTGATAGCATCATTAAGCTGTTTGCGCAAATCTCTTAAATCCTGCGAAGGTTCTGGTCTTTGAAAACCACTTTTTAATGGTGGCTTACCTTCGTTAGCATCTTCAATAGCAGATAATAAACGCATGGTAGCCTTAGCTTCTGCAAAATTTTTATCATCCGGATGTTCGCTAGGTTTAGTTGTTTGACCGTACTTACTGATAGCATCTCTTACATCCCTTGCAGTCGCATCACCTAAATCTTCCTTTAATTCATGATAAATGGTATCAACAATATCAGCAGCTTTAATTACACCTTTAGCAACTAAATCTTTGGCAATGTTTACCAAATCAGGGACAATTTCAACAGGAATAGGATTAGCGTTAAATTGACTTCTTTGTGCTTTTAATTTATCCCTTACGGATTGAAATTTATCTTTTAACCGCTTGTCAATCTTTTCTATAAGTTCTTTCCTAACCTCTTTCCTTTCTTCAAACTTACCCTTAGCAGGAGTAGTTTCTTCTTTTGGCTTATTGTTTTGCTCTTTTAGCTTTTCAAGTTCAGCTTTTATTGCATCGTGTTCTTTTTGTAGGTTATTGAATTTATCCTCAGCATCTTTTAACGCTTTGGCATTATCAACAGTATCAGGATTGTTATGTACAGCATCAGCCGCATCATTAAACCTATTTTCGGCTTGCTCTAGCCTTGTTTTTAAGTCTTTGATTGCGTTAGTTAGCTTTTCAATATCTGCGGTTTGCTTAGGGGTTAAATCTGTGCCACTATTATCCTGCACTTGGCGACTAACAGAAGTGAAACTATCTGTATCAATATTTCTATCTCCTTGCAATGATGTACCTATTGCAGCAAACTTTGTTCCTAATGGCTTTACAACATCTTTAGAGTAGTTATAAAGTTCCTTTGCAGCATCTTTATACTCTTGGCTATTCTTATCCTTGATAGCATCGGCTTTTTTGGCAAGCATCTCCTCGTGCGCCCTGGCAATAGAAATCTTATCTTCTATTTCGCCTTTATATTCGTCAAGACTGTACGGGTCTGCCCCTGCATTTAATAAAGCCCTACCTCTATCGGCATATTGCTCTGGAGTTAATATAGTTCCCCTTTCTATTGGTGGAAATCCTAATCTTTCTGCTAAATCATTAAGAGAAGCATGGTTTACGCCAACAGTATTTTCCCCACCACCTTCTTCCTCGCTTCCATCTTCTTCACTAGGAGGAATACCATTACCTACCTTATCTTTAAACTCATTGTTTAAATGGTCAGTATATTTCTGCTCAAAGTTCTTTTTATCAGATAGGTTTTTGTACCAATCTGATTCACGGAATTGTTTTAATCCTGCTTCAATCGCATCAGCAATACTAGCCCCTGCTTCCAATGTTTTAGCAACTGTTTCAAGTGAAGCGTCCCATAGTAGGTCAAAGCCTGTGGAAGTATGAAAACCGCCTAGTTTACTAATCTTCCCACTGCGGATAATTTCAGCCGCTTTACGGGCTATATCACCTGCTTTTTCTACGGATTCACGTCCTGATTGTCCTCGCTGCTGCCCATCGCCCGTTCCGTTGGTGCTTGTTGCATCATTGGTGGTGGTGCCTGCATCGTCATGTCGGATGCTGCTGGTGTTCCTGCCTGATTGCCCATTTTCACCTTGGGCATCTTCGGCAGTCTTTCCTTCGGTAGTGCTTCGTGTGGTAGTTTCTCCTTCGGTGGTTTCGGAAGGTGAGGGAATTTGCTTGTGTTCGGGTTCGGAGGTGGTGCTATCCCTTTGTCTTGCGCCACTTTCATTATCGCCAATCTCTTTATTACCTTCTCCTTCACTTGCGGAGGAAGGTTGTTTATCCTGTTTACCGTATTCTGATTCATAAGTATCTATTAAGTGATTGATATATCCATCGCTATTCCTTAAATTAAAATCTTTTTCTCCTTCGGATATTAAGTAATCGTTTAATTCCTTTTCTTGCTTTTTCGCTTCCTCTTCGTATTGTTTTCCTAACTCTTCGTAGTGTCTATCAAGTATCTTTTTGTAATCGTAAGTATCTGAATAATCTTTTGCTGCTGCAAACCTACTATTATGCTTTGAAATAGCATCTTGTAAAGCTTCTTTTATATCTTGCGTAGAAACAGCGTTTTGGTGTTCTTCGGTTAAATTATCCCATAGTTTATGTGCAATATAATCTACCGACAAAGGTTTATTGCCACTTTTATCCGCTTTTGCCTTTGCAATATCTTTAGGAGTAGCAGCATAATCTCTGGCTTTTACTTCGCCTGACTTAACCTTTCTTCTATCTGTATTTAAACTTGCTCTTTCGGTTGTACCAACTACATCATTTATACTTTCAGGATGTACCTTTCCACCTGTTGCCAAGTAGTCCAATGCTATTTGATGTGCAGATTCAGGTGGTGTTTCACTGGTTATTTCATTGTGTCGGTCATACAAATTCCTTGCATCAATGGCATTTAGCTGGGATTGTTTTAATCCATTGCTTTCCTCACTTGATGCCAACTTAGTGCTTAATTGTGGCTGAGGTTCTTGTGCTTTCTTGTATTTGCCTAATCCTAATTGTTTATCTAGTGCATCCCTGTCACTTTCAAAATAATCTCCCTCTTTTTTTATACGGTCAACAATTCCCTTTTCGTCTAATCCATAGGTAATACCATTCGGAAACTCCTTATGCAGTATTTCGGCGACTTGCACAGCTTCTTTTGGGCTGTCAAATTCAATAGGCGTACTATTCCATCCATCATTAGGCCTATTGTCGTGTACAATCAATAGTGTCTTACCATTACTGCCATCATTTACCCTAATCTTAGGTGTTTCATAGTAAACATTACCACCCGTTGCGTTTAATTGTCTGATAGGTTGCGGCTGTTCATCACTAGACTTCAAAACAGGTGCAGCATTTTCAGCCGCACCTTCATTGCCCGTTTGCGCTTGATTACCTAATACCCCTTGTTGCCCTTCGTTGGCTTGGGTTTCGGCATCGGCTTCGTTGCTTTTGCCATCTTCGCTATTTTGAGGTGAGGAAATACTTGTTGCAAATCTTGGAATTAATAAAGGTTCTTTCTTTTCATCGACATTCCCATCTTCATATAGCTTTTGTAATAAGCCATCATAAGCCTTAGCTTTTTCGTTCCAAATTTTTTTAATGCCACTATCGCCAGACGCTTCTCCTTTAGCAACCGCTTCTGTCTTTAGTTGCAATATATGCAATGCTTTATCCTTTGCAGCATCACTCATATCATCAGGAAGATTAGTATAATAATCCCTAAAGGTTTGTATCTTTTCTTTCGCATTAGCAGCATTATTATCAGGACTTTTATCCAAACTTGATATTGCTTGTTGGTATATTGGTTCAGGTGCTTTAACAAGTGTATTTAATGCGTCTTGAGTATCTTTACTATACGAATTATACCAATCAGGGTTTGTTTTATCGTACCCGTTTTTCTTAGCTTCTGCTAGAGTATTATAAGCACTTGACAATACTTGTGGCGCTTTCATTATTAAATCAAAAGCAGCCATTTGTAAAGCACTTTCAGGAACATCGGAAAAGTCAACTTTTATACCAGCTTTGTTTTTATTTAAGTCGTTTAATACAGCAGTTCCACCGCCAATAGCAGCAGCTTTAGCTACATCGGAAGGTGCTGTTTTAGCCAAATTGCTAAAATTGTCGTAAAGGCTTTGTGTAAATGATTTTTTTAAAGCAGCCGTAGGTGCATAATTGTCTAATAGTTGAGCAGCCGTTTTCCCTTCATCTCCAAACCCGTGCATCCCGTGAAACATTGCCCCTTGCATACCATTAATCATAAAAGCATCAGTACCCGTTTCGTTTACTGCTTTCACTTTTTGGTCATCTGTAAGTGTGGGGTCGGTAGCTATTGCAGCGTGATTTTCTCCCATGCCATTTAATCCCATCAATGGAATATCCATATATGGATTAATCAACGTACTAGCTGCATAAGGAAGTACGCCGCCAACTATTTTGCCCGCATATCCCAAAGGATCTGTTGATGTCGTTTCTCTCTCATTCTTTTTATCATTGGCATATTGGTTTAGCACATACTTTACTTCATTTGGATTATTCCTAGATTGCGCTGCGCCTACCTTTATAGCTAACCCTAAATTATTTACAAAATCTCTTACAACTTGGGCGAAATTGTCACCAAACCCTCCCACTTCTTTTACCTTACCTGCATCTACTACATATTTACCATTTTGTATGTTTTGTGCAACACTTTCGGGCGTTTCGTTATTTGCAGCAGAGAAGTCATCAATAGCTTGTTTTTGTATTTGCGCTTGAGTTGGTTGATTTTGCAATCCAGAAGGTAACCAATCAGAATCTTTTATATTGGCTGCTACATTAGCTTTTTCTTGAGTAAATATAGGGTTACCATCAATAGCATTTGCCCCCAATCCCTTTTGCATAAGATTGTGTATAGCAATGTTATTTACTTGCTTTGCTTTTATTGAAGGTAACGCAGCTATTAGCTTTTCCCTTTGTATTACAGGGCTAGGCGCAACTACAGTATTTTCAGACGTAGGTTTATTATCAACCGCTTTTGGAAACGCTTTTTCAAAGTCAAAATTATTTCCCGAATTTGATTGAGAAGTAGAACTTGACGGTAATTGGCCACTTTGACCGCCACCTACCGAAGAAGGTTGCGAAACGTCTTTTTTTTTTAATCCTAGCGTGTTTGCAAAACTGTCGTATGTATCAGGCGCATCAAAGTTATTTTTCTTTAAATAGCCATAATACTGTTTTGCGGAATTTTCATCGCTAAGTGTATTTTGAAACGATTGTAAAGTAGGAGGTACGTCGGCACCGTTCTTTTTTAAATAATCGTAGTATTGTTCTATTTGTCCGTTTGGCATAATAATTTAATTATTTCCATTTAATACCCGAAACCGCTTTAGCTTGCGCTTGCGGCTTTTGTTGTGGCGCAGGGGATGATTGTTGGGGGGGTGCAGAAACAGGCTTAACCACCCTTGGCTTAACAATATCAGCATTCAAGGTGTGCATCAACTGATTATCTTTTTCGCTTTGAACATCGTTAATCCTATCTTGTACTGCATTTCTAAACTCATTAGAACCTGGAAGCAAGAAAACTGTTTTTTGTACAGTTTGCATAACTGGCTTACCATCACTGCTTACAGATGGCTGCATAACTTTATTTCCATTGTTATCCAATATAGGGTTATTGTCATTATCAAGCTTCGGTGTCATTACAGGTACACTTTGATTAAATGTCCTCATAACGGGTACAGCTTCTTTAATGTCAGCAGGGGTAAATGTTTCACTTATGCCATTGGCTTTATTATGCTGATTCATTAGCGTTGAGTACAACTCAGCAGCAGCATCTTTATCGCCCGTTTTTGCCTTAGCTATCAATGAGTTAAACGCAGCCTTTTCTTCACCTGTCTTTAACGAATTGAAATAATCCTGTCTGTCTTGTTCAGTTGTAGTATTGAAATCATCAATGCTTTTACTGATTAATTTATTGGTCTCAGGTGCTAAATTTTTACTATTGACAAATAATGGAACAGGCATCATTGATTCGCCCTTATCTTTTGATGCTGCATTCATTACTGCAAAATGGTCAAAAGACTGTTGTATAGCAGAATTATTTGGATTTTCCTTATCATTGCTAGTTACCGAATAGGTCGGATGCGTCAATAAATTAGTCAAGCTATTTGGACTAGCAAACGGCTGTGGATTTTTACCACCTTCGCCTAAATTAATAGTGAAATTATTTTTAGTAACAGGAGCTTTTTGCGCTTCGTTTGTTTTATACATTGTTGACATTAACCCGTTTGACGTAACCTGCCCATTTTCATCCAGTTTATTATTACCAGATATATAGTCATGCAATACGTTTGCGTGTATCAATGATGGGTCTGCAGTCGGGTATTGCTTTTGTAAATCAGCTTGCTTTTCTTTAGCTAGTTGTAACAAATCAAACCGCATTTTAGGGTCTGTTGCAATAGTTTGTTGCAATTCAGGTGGCACAACTTGTAAAGTCTGCTTTTGAGGTATTTGCTGATATTGCAAATTATTTGCTAAGAAATTACTACTTAAAGGGTTATTTGACTGAGTATTATCAACGGGTGCTACATCTTGCGCATTAGGCAACTCAACTTGTGATGATGGAACGGCTAATCCCATAGGTCTGCCATTTTCATCATAATTCACATTCATAAACGCATTAGTCTTAGCATTAAAATTCTTCTTTGTTACATTACCTGCTTTATCCCTAACCTCATAATCTTTCGTAATGTCTGAAGTTGGCAATGATTTTAAGTGCGCATCAATAGCTTTGTTTCTATTATTAAAGCTATTTTGAAGGAAATCATCAGTTTCCGTTCCTTGAAATGGATTAAAATTAGTGGGGTCAACTTCGGAAGCAGGTTTTGGCGCAATGGGTTTTCCTGTATCATCTTTTTGAAAAAAAGCATCATGAAAATTATCAATAGCTTTATTCAGGAATGGAACGTTATTATCTGTGCCATAAGTTTGTTGTAACACTTTAGACTGAGCAGGTAAAGCAGAGTACATTTTATCTAAATTATCAAAATTCGATACCCTATCTTTAAAATCATTATCAGCTAAAATATGATTTTTAAGGTCAGCCTCAGATGCTTTGTTTTGTACAGCCCAATCTTGATATTCTTTAGCTTTTTTAGCTAAGTAATCATTGTAAATATTTTGAACAGTATTGTCGTTATACTTATTGGGTGTCAACGGTACAGCAGGCGTTTGATACGGCTTTACCTTTGGCTGCTTTGCTGCCATCTGTTGTTGAAACATATCCGCTTGCGCAGGTGACATTCCGTAAGAAGGAAGTACCACCGCCATATCTGCATTATTACTACCAAAAGCTGCTCCCATAATTAATTAATTTTTAAACATCCCAATCAGAATCTTGATTTACAGAATTTTCCCATGTTGCAGTATTGCCCATTCCACTACCGCCTAATAAACCACCTAACGGTGTATTCCTGAAATCCCCCATCTTATTCGCACTATACAGTCCTTGTAAGGCATTTACGCCATTGGTAAGCCCTGCACTTGTCAACGCCGCCTTTTGTTGTTGCTGTATTTGGTATTGGTTTAACTTATCCTGATAAACCTTATATTCTTCGGCAGTCATGTTATCCAATGCCCCGTTAAGGTTTTGCGCTTGCTGCATTTTGTTTTGTGCTTCTTGTGCGCCTAAATCAGCATAAGCCTTATTGCTTTGCCCTTGCAATCCACCGCCTAACGCTAATAGTTGCGCACCGTTACTAGCACCTCTGGAAGCAGCAGCCATTGTATTAGCCTGATTGTTTGCAATGTTCTGTTCCTGGCTAGCCGCTCCTGCCATACGCCCGTTATATAATTGTTGCGCTAGTCCTAAACGCATCTTTGCCTCTGGACTAATTTCATACGGTTGGTACTGAGGATTGATTTTATTGGAATCGAACAACTGCTCGACACCGCTACCCAATCCTGCCCCCAACGATGCGCCCAATGGTCCACCTAAAGCGAACCCTGCAACACCTCCTAATAAACTTCCTATTCCTGACGGCATAACCTAAAGTTTTACTTTTTTAAAATATTATTATGTCCTCTGCTTACTGCATATCCTGCATCTACAAAGTTTACCTCTAACTCTTCGTCATATACTTGAAATTCAACCCAAACAAACGGCGTAGCAGACTTGATAGGGTCTCCCTGCAATAAGCACACATTCGGGTCACTACTGCCTGTATTTGGGCTTAATCTATCCCTGAGTACACTTGCATACCATACACCTTCTTTTAATGTAAAATCAGTATTAATGAGGTCTGTAATCTGCTCGTTAGGGTAATCAGTATAGATAAAAGCACAAGAAGGGGTTTGCTTACCTTCTACTGCTATTGTCAGCAAGTCTTTAATATCAAACGGATTATCATTTACAGAGAACATGACCCTTTGGGCTTTATTACTTCCATAGAAACTATTAAAATTACTGTTATCCGCATTGTGCTTCCATAGTTGCCCATTCTGAAAACCGTAAAGTGTTGTATCTATAAACTCCATCCACTCAGGGGTAAACTCATAAGCAGAACCCCACTTATTTTCGGCAGGTCTGAACGCTAAAGTTTTATTGTTACCATTGTAAGGACTAAATCTGTTTTGAATAGTTGTTGCATAGTCAGGCGTAGTGTCCGAATAACTAGGAAGGTTAGAGCTTACACCGCTAATCGCTGGCATAACGTATAAAACTTCTTTGGCAATCGGATCATACGCAGATACTATCCGTGTGCCTGTATTCAAGTATTTACTTAACGCTTTCAAGAAATATGAAGCCATTTTATAACTACTGATAGGGAATAAGCCGTTAGTACTATACTGCACCATTACTCCGTTGTAATTATCTACCCAATATACTTCTCCAAGATAGGTAAACACACTTTCAGGGTTTTCTGTACCAAAACTTCCTTTTAAGTCGTTCATTGTACCTATTACTCCGCTTGATTGACCTAAGAAAGCGTTACCTGTTTGGCTAACTAACTGTGTTTCGCCAAGATATATGCTGATAGTACCACCGAAACATATTGCAAGTAACACCGCCCCATCTTCTTGTTTTTGCTTGTTAGCTAGTTGTAGTTTTTGTATTGCCCCATCCTCGATGTATGTATCCGCTACGTTTAAAGCATCAAAAGAAGATAGCCCATTCGTAAGCGTACCTGCTAGATAGGTGTTAGAGAATGATATACGATTAGGCAAAGCCTTTTGACCGATTGTATCAATATAATTCGCCCTTCCTGCATCTGTGTACCAATTTTGCCAATAAAGGTCGTTGGGCGATATCGCTTTATATAATTGCGCAAACCCAATCGTCTGTTGTTTGACATTGGTTGAATCATACTTTATGTTGTTTATCCTGTCGATAACATACGCATCCCCGTTTATAAAGCCGCTTGTAGTGCTATACTGCCTTGATGATAGGGTAGGATTCGTTACGGGGTATATATCAGCTACTTCATAATTAGGCTCGTTTGTACTGGCTTTATAAGGGGTAAAAATCTCAAAAGTGAATATCCCCCTTTGCATCAGTGTGTTCGATGCGATTGCCCCTAGGTTAGAACCGAACTTGTTGATAAGTATGTAATTGCCGCTGACCCCCTCAATCTCGAAGGTTTCCCATACCGAGGCATCCTGCAATATCCCCGTATAATACCAAAACGAATGGATAAGTGTTACCTCGTCGCCTTTATTGAACGTGTACCCCAACCCAAATACGGAAAGCTCAGAAATATCTATCGCCACCCCCGTATTGTTATCGGTGTACAGGATACTATCGGTATTCGTGTTTGTGCCTGTCCTGAAAGTATAAGTGCCATCCCCGTTTTTGAGGTAGAAAACAACATTTCTTGAAAAACCTTGTATCAGGGATTTCTTTGTTTGGTTGGCTGACCTGTTTACCGAATAATAGTACGCCCAATCCGGTATCTCGTTTACGGCATTGGTGTTGTCCAATTTCCAAAGGGCGTTGATATAGAATTGGTCGTTGCTGGTCACATTGGTTGAATCGTAAAACGGCGTTTTGAACGTAAGTGCGTTCGATATGCCCCCTTTCCTTTGGTACTTGTCATAAAAAGTAACGGAAGCCAAATAAGAACTTTCGTTGCAGAACGACCTGTTTGCCGTGTTTGGTAAAGGGGGTACACTCTGGATGATACAGCCTGTTGTCATAGCCGTTATCGTGGGTGTGCTGCCACTTGTAGTATTCGTGTTGCCCACCATCAATAACTTCAGATAAAAAGCCGTAACAGCATTCACGTCACTCGTATTTGCGTATATAAGTTCTGTGTAGTTGTGCGTGGTATTCATCGTTATGTGGTAGGTGTAGTTATTACCTACCAAAAAAGCAGACGGCACTTTCCTTAGCAGGTAGTACCCTTGCTTCAAACCATACGCCGCAAAAGAATTGTCAACATAGTAGCAATTGTATGTAAGCGTTACTGTAAAGTCACTAGGAAGCCCTGTCGTTGTCACGCTTTGCGTGAGGGTGTATCTTATAGCGTTCGTATAGCTTAACGCACTGATAAGCCCGTTCGAATAAATAGAGCTGCCGTCATAATAGGATTGTGTCGTGAACGTATTCACATACAGTTGCAAGGACGAGATTTTAGGGACGTCATACCCATAAGTGCCATTCCCCAAAAAAGCCCTGTTTCTTGCAAGTTCTAATGTCTTTACATTGGTAGGTATTACCTCGAAATATTTAGCAGCATAAGCACTATCCAACGCCTCCCCTATCTGATTGTTATAGAAAGAGTAAGTCAACGCTGTGCCACTATTATGATTGGCAATAGCTGTAGCATCCGCACTCACACCTTTATCCCAAGTCTTGACAATGTAGTAAACGCTTGTGCTTGAATAGATAACTACCAAGTCAACCTTTTGAACCGTCTGCCATATTGTTTGCGCCGTGGGTAAAGTAATTGCAACATTGTTGTAATTATCGTTAGCACCATTTAACGGCGCAAGTAAGCTATATGGACTTAAAACAGAAGTTTCATTGTCAATGTAAGTAAACCTCCAACAGAACTTAAATCCTTCATTATAGATGAAATTGCCCACAAAACCGCTATCATAAGACTTTAGTATTGTCGGTGGATAGGCAGGTGCTTTCTTTATCAGCTTAAGCAAATCAGAATCAATAGGCGAACTGTAATAAGGGAATGTAGTAAGCCCTGCTTGCATATTCAATGCTGCCTGAATATTAATACTCCAGACATCACCAACACCATTCGTCCAATAAAGCAAGTTATCAATAACCTTTGCGTTACGGTCTATACAATTAGTTAAACTAAATCCTAAACCGCCAGTAACATCGCTATTCATTAATAGCTTAGAAACAGTACCTGCAATAGTATCATACAAGAAAATGCCATGGTTGCCCGCATCGTTGTAGATAAAATAAACAAGCCTTCGCCTTTCTTCGTCAATAGCTGTTCCTATGCAAGTGTTATTGCCACTAGGAAGATATGAGTTTGTGATTTGTATGGTTCCGGGTATATTCTCAATTCTTGTAGTCTTTCCGTTCTTACTGATACCCACACGGCAGTTCTCCATATTCAAATAGTCGTGTTCGCCTATGAATCGTGGGTCTGTATCAGCATCGATGCCACCTGTGAATATTTTCTTCTGATTTATCATTACCTAATAGATAAAACGTGGTGCTTTTGAATCAACCTCTTAATATCGGAAACTGTCCAATCGTTCTTACGCCCTTTCAATATCCTTAACTGCATTTCAAACTGTTGCTTCAGATATTGCTTGTCGCCAATATTGCTTGTCCTGTTTTGTTCCGCAAACTGCCATAAGCAATAAGCCTCGATACAAGCCTGAGCGTAAGGATCAACTTGCGTGGCACTATCACAACTGCTACCATCCCCGATATACTCTAGTATTATTTGGCTACCAGCGTTTATTGAACGGTTAAACAATATTTTATTCTGCTCTCTTAAAACCCTGAAAGTATCAGGTTGTGTTCCTGCACCATACCCGAAAACTCTACCCGTAACCTCTCCGTAACTATTTGTCAGCATCGTTCCCCAAGTCAAGCCCGAAGCCATAGGGAAACCATAAACAATAGAATTAGACTTGTTATCTGTGTTGTCGCCTGTTTCAGCGACGCCTACCTGTGTGTTATCTTGCGCAATCAGGCTATCCATTTGAAGAAGCGGACGTATATTTTGCCCCACCTGTACACCTATTCTTGTATAATCTACATAGTCATCGGGCAAATCAGCCGTATTATCTGTGCCAACAGTTAATTTAGTAGAATTTATACACCTAAGCACATCAAAATGAAGCTCACGAAGTATATCTTTAGCATTGACAAGTGTTTGAAAATACCAATGGATAGGGTACTGTTTTCTTTGCAACACATTTCTAACAATATTATCTAAGGTTGTATAAGTCATTAGTTACCTCCTTGTTTTTGACCGTTAGAAAAATTATCACTCGCTTTATCAGCTTCGGGTGCAGGAGCAAACTGCTTTATCAAATCTTCTACTATCTGCATTTCCATGTCGGTGCTGATAGGCAGCGTATCGTATTCGCCGTAAATACCAATGTCAGCTAGTATCAACCTCATATTGACCTCGCCAATACCATCAATAGTAATATCCTTATGAAATACTACTTCACTACCCCTTACTTCATAGCCAACATGCCCTAATAGTTCAGACAATATTTTTTGTCCTGCTATCAGGCTTATTTGACCTCCTTGTAGTGGTATGAAAAGAATAGTTGTATTGGTATCGGGTGCAGAAAACGGAATATTTATCTCAAACACACCCATATTTCGAGGTAACCTCACGGGCATTGCAGGTAAAACAGCTTTACTCTTACTGCCGTAAGGCACAACTGCAATATTTTCATAAGTAGCAGTCATCAACCCCTCTGGTATCGTATCGCCACTAGCAAGCGTAACAGAGAACACCTCCGCTTTAATCAAAGCATTAACCTTCTGATTAATCGCTTCGTACACATCCTCTATCTGCACTGGTGATGACGATGTATGTACGCCACCATAGATGCGATAAAGTACTTGTTCCGCTAATTTTTTTTTGCTAGTAGGCATTACGTTGTTTTATTTGCTTCTATTGCACCAAACTGTATAAAATCCTTTTCGTCCATATTTAACCCCAAGTACATCATTGCCTTTCCGATAATCTTTGAAACATAAGTATTCGTCCACTCTAGCTGAACGCTCGTTGTTGGATTATAAGTTATCGTCCTTCCGCTTTGTGTAAACCCATATTTGGGTTTTGCAGGCTTCCTCAAATAAATCATTTCACCTGCGTAAGCCACTTTAGGATAAAGCTGTGTGTAAATCTCATAGTTGCCAAGCGCATCACTAGAGCCTTTATCTACGCCAATAGGAGAGGTAATAGTAGGCTTCCTTAATTCGCTTTTCAAGGCATTTGCCAACTGGTTTTCATTCATATACCTAACCTCATTGTAGGTTTGACCTAAAACATTGTCATATCCAATTACAGATAAGCCTAACAAATGCGTATATCCATCCGGGTAATTCAATAATCCATTGGGGCAATCTGCGTAACTGAAAGGCCATGTAACTTTGAATATCGTAAGCGCATCATGTACTACCTGCGTCTTTCCGTACTCTTTGAAATAGTCAGTAAAGCACTCCATCTGCGCCCTCTCTAGGTACATATCAATTTCGGCGTCAGAGGTAAAACCCCCACGTTCCTTTCTTTCGATAAGGTGTATGAAATCGTGTATGTCGTTTATTTCCGCCATGTGCCTAGTACATTTCTTTTATGTATTAACCAATATTCTTCGCCCCATAAATCATATTTATTGACAAAACGTGGCTCAAAGCCAACTATTTCCCCCTTTTTAATATTAAGCTCAGGGTAATCCTCAATAGTTACTCCCCTATCAGCAGCCGTTGCTAGTATGCTCATAGGAGGCAATGACAACCCATTTTCTAAATTATAGTAAGTAGTATGGTCTGTATTGATACTTTTAGTTATGATGAAATCAGATGCGGAAATTATTTGTCCATTCTTTTTGGTAGCAAGTAGTAACAATGGGTCAACTTTCCAATAGTCTTTACCATCAATATCAAGCAGGTTCTTAAAAGTAAAATCCTGTACGCCACCAAAATTGAATTGTGCTAACCACCTACCTATCTCTGATTCGGTAACCAAATCCCGTCCATCAATAGGAAATCCCTCTTTGCCTATTAGCATTCCTGTCCACCTGACAGATATTTTTCCTGGCACCGCAAAAACTTTTATCTGCTCCCCTTTGCTGTTAATCCACCACTTCATAAAATCAGAACCATCTAAAGCAGGCGCAAATGAATCTGAGTTGTTCCTGAAACGCATATCGCTGATAACAGAATAACTGAAAGCAACATCATCACCTATACTAAGGCTTGAAACACCTTTTTTATTCAGCCCTTTGGGAATTTTAGGAAGCGATGAAACAATACCCGTTACCGTTGCATTCCACTCTGGTCTATACGAGGGGTCTAAGTATAATTTTAGCCCACCATTAAGCAATATCTCATCATTCATTGCTTTTTTTACCGTAACAAAAATGTGATTAGGTGATACCATATAGCGAACCTAACACCTCATTTAATAGTTGTTTGTAATTTTTACCATTTAAACAAGTATTTGTTTGTATTTTTGTCTAAACGAATCGTGGATGTACTGCATAAAGACAAGTAGAAATACTGATTTTATTAATAACACTTTCACATCTTACTCACGACTGTTTGACTTAGACGACATAAGAGCATTTATCCTAAAAAAAAGAAAAGAAGTTTGCTTGCAACACAAGATAGGTTCTCATTACAAGAAAGGAATACTGGTCATAGTGTACGACTGGGATGCGATATTCTCAAACAAACAAGTTGTAGAGCTGCTCAATTGGAAAGTATTTAAAGAAAATGGCATTAAACAAATCAAACAATAATGAAGAAGATTTTAAACAAGATTAAATTAGTAAAACAAATACTATCTACCCAGAAAGAAATAACTGAAATAGCATTAAGGCTATTAAAAGCAAAGCATTTTATCATACATACCTGTGATGATAATTTAAAAGTTACTACTGACATGAACTGTCCAGAAATAATGGTACATAACTTCCTGCCAAAACACCTTCACGACCAATACAAACAAGAGATATTTCCAAGCACAACAAGGCCTGAAAGACGTGCTATAGAAAAACTAAGAAAAGTATAACCAATGACACTACCGCAACTAGAAGAAATAGTACGTCCTCAGTTCCTATGGGACAAGCAGGACGGACGGCAATGGTTTACAATAGAAAAGTTTGGCAACAACCTTAGTGGTGCAAAAATGGGCATACAGGTATTTTCTGGCGTTGCTTTGATGTTTGATTTTTCGGAAGATGAAATCGCAAAGCATTGTGGTGTAGAAAAACGCTTGCTTGCAACCTACAAAGCAAATTTCATTAAGGCCTACAACGAATGCTTTATGGCATCCGTAAGTAGTCTTTACCAAGAAGGTTCATTTACGTCAAAAAGAATGATGGCAAAGACTAGGTTAGTAATCAATGCCATCAAGGTAACTTACAATCTTAATCCGGTTTACGATAATACTAATCCCCTCCTTTAATTACCCCAAGTATCGTTCCGTTCTCACTTGCATCAAGCAGCGTATAGTCTTTTTCATTAAGGACTATCCCTATTCCTGTGCCATGGGAATACATTACGGTATCGTCCACTTTTACCACTCCAGCAGCTTCTGCCAAATGACCTAACGAAACTACTTTTGCCATGGTAGGTTCTGCTACATCTGCCGCTACCTTGATGATACCAGCCTTTGTCTTGTTGTCTTTTACTATTGGGCTAACTAATATCAGGTTACCAATAGGTTTAAAATCCAATTCACTCATATTTATTGTTTTAATTGTTGCTCATCTAAAAAAGTTATTTCTTCACCTGCTAGTTTTGCATCTATAATACTTTCCAATATCTCCCTAAAAGATGGGTCAAGCAATGCAATCTTTTTATTGATGGCAGGAACGGCAAAGACATCGCTATTCCATTCGTTTCGTATCCCATCCTTTACCTCATTGGGAAACAACGGTATCGTGATAAAATCCTGATAAATCCAATCTATCTTATTCTCGTACTTCTTTCCCATCCGTGACCCTAAGCTATCGGGCATTTCCCTCTGTAAATCCTGCAAATGCTCTTTGGCCATGCGCAAATGGTGAAAGGCTGATATAATGTTGCTTCTCATAAAATAGTCTCGACTAAATTTTGCTCTGTTGTAAATTCAAACTCATAATGCCATGACATTTGAGTACCGTGCATTAGTGCATAAATTACCTGACCAGGGTTTACCTTTAATTCGCATATCAGACGCTTGTTTTGATCTTTGTCTGTCTTTAGGTAAACAATGTCGCCAAATGAATAAGAAATATCTATAATCATAAATCAAAAAGGGAGATCATCGGTTAATTCACTAGGTATACTCGATTGCTGTGCAGTGGCAGCAGCAGTAGGTTGATACGTTGGGCTTGTAGGATTAGGCACATTACTTTGCCCGCTACTATCTTCTTTACTACCTAGTAACTGCACACTAGAAACACGCAATGCCAACTTAACACCTGTACGCCCATCATTCGTTTGATAACTTTGTGCTTCGGGTTGTCCTTCAACATATACCTGAGTGCCTTTTTTTAGATATGGAACGATAGCTGTCTTGTCAGTCCACCAAGAACATTCCAACCAAGTCGTTTTGGTTTGCTGCACACCTTGCGCATCTTTATACTTCTCAGTATGGGCTACGGAAAAGTTGATAACATTCTTACTATTTACCGTGTTGGCGGTAGCATCTTTACCCAAATGTCCGATTGCAATCAATTTAATCATTGTTTTTATTTTAATTCATCATTCAAATACTTGCTTTTAATCTCTTCCGTGTTCACCGCAACAACGTGGATATTGTCAGGGTACTTCGTAATCGTGTTGCCCGAAAAGAAATAAGCCGGATTGATCCAAAACACATTGGGATGACGGTGCCTGATAATAAAGCCCAACCCCGTCAAATCATCCACTGCCCTGCAATAACTACTATGGCTAACAGACGACCTATTCTTGAAATCTGCTATGTCCACCACGATATAATCATTGCCGTTCTCCACCTTTACTATTATCCACAACAACAATTTCAAAGAAGCCCCTGGTAACTGTATCAACTCCTTCAAGTGCGCCTGTATCTTGTACAGCCTTGCATAAGGCGTTACTTCAACATAGTATCGGTTGTTAATCGTACCCGTGGCCGTAATATCCGTAATGATGCCTTCGTCACGCTTTACCGTGTTCAGCTCCTTGCTGTTATTTACTTCCATCACCTTCAATGAGTAATCCCTCAAGAAAGGATTCGAACCCATCTTCTTAGCCTTGAAAGTCTTGTTTGTTATCGGACTACGACCCATTTACTTCACTTTAATTGTCACCCCGTAAGGATACTTAATCACCCAATGCCTAGACGACACCCTGAACACTTCGTCCTTGCTATCAATATTCAAAATAATCTCATCGCCTATATTGGGCAATGCCATCACGTTCCAAGCCTCAATCTCGTGCTTGAACCCATTGGGTAGTTGAAAAGTTACTTGCATAGTTTTACAATTTCTTTTAAAGAATCGTTTTCGGATTTTAGTTTTACTATTTCCAAACGCTGATCATTATTCTCTTTCAACACTTTCTCCAACTCGGCGTTCAACATGGCAGAAGTGTTGGCATAAGCAAGATTATCCGCAATTTCAAGTTTTCTTCTTTCTGCAATAGCTTCGTATCTTTTCTTCCAGTCATCTACATCTATATCAAGGTTCTTCTTAGTTTGTTCGGGGGATGATGGCTTTAATAATTCTGAAATACCCACAAGTGATTCATCCCACTTGTCTAACATTTTTTGATACTTATCATCCTGTTCTTCTAACTTGGTAATACGGGCAGCAAGCAACTCAATATCTGTTGGTATTTTTGGTAACTCACTATGTATTGAAGGGGATGATTCTTTTGCAAACTTTTTTAAATAGTCGATATTGACACCGCAAGAAAAGCATCTTGTGTCCTTTAAAGAAAACTCACTTATTATCCATTTATACTTATCGCTAACAGTGACACATTCGTCAACTAAATCTCCAATAGAAAACACTTCCCCATCTGAAAGTCTTTTAACGGAAGATATATGCCGTTCTTTGCCATCATAGTGCCACATCAGTATTTCGTAATCTTTCGGCTTTTCAACGTGGATGAGTGGTTCGGTTTCGGTTTCTTTAGGCATTTCACTATGTACAGAAGGGGTTTGTTCTACGTCTTTTAAAGCATCAATGTTATTATAAACAAATTCTCCAAAATCAGTATTAACTGTTACTTGTTTTATTGGGGTTTCTTCTTTTACTTCTATCCAAGTACCGTCTTTAAAGTACATATCAACTTCTTGTTGTGAATAATAGTTGCCATCAACAACATAATCAGTAGGGCAAACAAAATATTTAGTTATTGTAAAACAAAAACCGTTACCGTTTTTACTCCTAAACCTTACCCCCGTATAATCCCTTTCTTTTGGTTGTGGCCTAGCGTTGTCCTCATCCAAAGCAGACACATAAGCAGCATTGACATCCGACAAGCCGTACTTAGATAAATGCTCAACCTTGGCTTTAATAAATACCCAATCACTAACTTTTACAAAACAACAATCGTCCTTAATTGAATCGATAATACCCACAAACTCTCTATCAACCCCATTGTAAACAACCTTTTCCCCTACAACAGGATACCAGCCGTCCTTTTTTACACCTTCACCCTCGAATACTTTACCGTTAAACTTATCCAAAACTTCACTAACCTTACCAATACTCTTACCCAACATACCCTGAGAAATATGCTGAATAAACTCCTTACTGAATTTCCTGTTTGACATAACTATTTATTTGTAAAAAAACAAAGATACAACAATTCTATACTTGTCAAAATATTAAATAATTCGCAAAACATTAAATAATTCAATAAAATGCTAAAGTTCTCATATATGCTAATTAATTATTTTCATCATACGATAAGCCCAGTAAGGGTTTCAAGCCAAAATTTACATTTCGAAAAACGTATATTATATATATATACATAAAAAAATTCAATTTTCATTCCCTTGAAACCCAATACCAGTAAGGCTTTCAGAGGAATTTTAATCAATTCTATACTTGTCAAAATATGCAATAATTCTTTTGCAACATTGTTGCATTTGTATTTTATTTACCAAAATCGGATTCCAACCCGCACGATAGATAAAACATATAACTTTTGGTTATAACAATAGGCATTACCTATAACCAAAAACAAGGTTGAAACAAATATTTCTTTGTTTGTATTTTTCCCTTATATCTTTGCACCAGTTCTTTAAGCGACAACCGGATGGATTTCTAAGGATTGATTAGTAAAAATGCTGTTTAGGTATGGTAGCGTGGTAACGTCTTATTTGGGCGGGGTGGCATCGGAAAGGGGAAACGGCAAACGGATGACTGGGTGGCTGTCCAAATGTCAAATTTAGATTTAGGGAGAGGGTCAAAGGTCACAAAGCCCACAAGATGCAGCCCGAAAAAGCAAAATAATTGTGTTACAATTCACGCCGGTTAACTTAACTAATTGATTATTAAGCACTTAGGAGAAATTAAGTGGAAATTACAGAACTATTACAGAACTTTATATACAATATAGTTTTTGATGATTAAAAGTGATAAATTGATAGGAAAAAACTATGAAGCAAATACAGGCGATTTAAGCCCGCCTTTTGGCTTAGGTAAGGGTTTTATATTACTCGTTGGGTTAAAATCGAAATTTGAGCCATTTATGTTGCGTATAGGCGCAAAGTTGGTGTAACCCCTCCCATTAAGAATTTATATTTGCTTTTCAATAAATTATTCACTTTGCTTTAATTTGTTAAAATATGCGGTTACAGAATCTACATAAAATAGCGACTGTCAGCCGTTCGATTAAAATACTTAACAAAGAAAAGCATTGTAATTTAAACCAAACATCCTTAAACATACTTCTTACGCTTACTATTTTACCTGCTGACATATCTACAAGTAAAATCAATCTTTTATTAAAACATTGGGGCAAAGTATTGAACCATCCAGACGTATTAAAATATCTTGATAGGTTTTTGAAGTGTAAGTATGTCACAAAAAAAATAGTTGCTGCAAGTCATTTTAATAACCCTCAGTTTTTGTGGTCCATCACCCCTGAAGGCTTAGAGATACTCAATCAATTTGAGCTAATAGTAAGAAGAACACGGCACGATTTGGGGCATTAATACCAGGGATCAATATGTTTGTTTTTTGCTTGTTGTTTACATTGCTTTTACTATTTCCTTTTTGTTTTGGTTGATATTTCCATTCAATAAAAAGCCACTTTCTTTAGATTTTATTCAATTTAATGTCATTTTATTAGACGTTTTCTATATTTTTTCAGATTACAAATATTTATTTGTTTTATTAAAATGCACCATTGTATATTTGCACTGTCGAAGCAATGAAACGACAAAGATTTATTTAACAATTAACCCCTTGCGGCGGCAAGAATAAATAAACGTAAATTAAAATGGCAAATAAATACAGTTTACCACAGTTTGAGATTAGCTTGAAAAATAAAGTAAAAGCAAGCGAAAGGATTAGTATTAAAAACAGTCTTGATTGTGCCGCCGTTTGTCGTGAATGCTTCGATGCTGACACGATAGAATGGACTGAAAGCGCAATAGTTATCGGGCTGAACAATGCAAATAAGGTGCTAGGGTTTTATAAGGTTTCTAGTGGTGGCACTGGTGGCACAGTGGTGGATCCTAAAGTTATATTGCAATTTGCTTTATTAAGCAATTCAACTTCTATAATATTAGCTCATAACCACCCATCGGGCAGCCTTACCCCTTCCGAGGCTGATATTAAAGCAACGAGAAAAATTAAAGAGGGTGCAAAGTTGTTAGATATTACACTGTTCGACCATTTGATAATAACAAGTGAAGGACACGTTTCAATGGCAGAAGAAGGACTAATTTATTAATAATTAAAAACGTTAGGCATAACGCTAAAGATGCAAATTTTATGACTATACACGAATTAAAAGAGTTACATCAAAGTAAAGTAGATGCTTTATTGGTTGAATGTAATGTGTTCTTTGCGTTCTCGAATGAACAGTTTGAAGAAGGTAAGAAATTGAACCCAGTCGGCGAGGGTGAGAAATACACACGCATCCCGGGCGGTGGTTTCCTTCCTTCCGCAAAATCAATGGACTTCAAAAAAGGAATTGATGAAATCCAAAACTGGTACACAGAACAACTAAAGCAACCCGAATTAAGAAAGGCTAACATAGCCTATGAACTAGCCAATCACGAGGCATACTACACGGGCGAAATTGACCAAACAATGGACGCACTAGACGAGAGCCACACAGAGGAAGAAGTTTGGGCGGTCTATAAAGAAGAGCGCAAAAAAATAAATTGGGATAACTATTAACTAACCAAGTTGGCAGACCTTCAAAACTGCCTATTTTTTAACAGTAAAAAAGTAATAAAATGACAGTAGATGAAAAAATAAACCTAAGAGATAACCTAATATTTATAGCACCGCCTTTGGTATATTTCCAATTAGTAGAACTAAACAGGCTAGCACTTGCACCCTACTATAATGAAAGATTAAAAAGACAACGTGAATATCTAGCATATAGGGAAACTGTACCCGAATATGTAAAGCAAATGGAACAACATTAAATTAATCAAATTTTAAAACTTAGTACAGATGGCAAAGAATAACGCCCAAATAAAAGCAACTGTTTTATCAAACTTGAAAATAGAACTAAACAGCATTATCGAGAGGGAAATAGAACGGGCGAAGATTAACGTAAAGTATGAAAGTCCAGAACTTAGTGAAGAATACTTTGCGACAAATGCAAGATTGACTATGCAGAAACTTCTTTTAGAATTTAGTACTCAAATGATAAGCAATATAGATCACACAAATAAATTGTATTACACACCTTTAAATTAAACTACAATGACAACAAACTTACCCGCCTCAATAAACACAATCGAAGAGGCAAAAGCATTTTTGACAGAGTTACACAAGAACGGCGAGAGTTATCATCCCGAGGACGATGCAAACGAATTAATAGGAAGTAGCGAGCTATGGACTAGGGAAGAGGGAGAGCAATTAAATAAGCTCATGGAAGATATTTATAATTTAGAGGGTAACAACGGTAACCATGCTAACCCAGTATTTGACCCTTGCGAGTTTCTGTTAGAACTAGACCCCGAATATAGGGCAATGGTAGAGGCAGACGAAGAAACGGTCAATGTTTGCCACTGTAACAATTGCGGCGGCGTGTTCTATGATGACAACCCATCGGACGAAAGTATAGACTATCCACTTAGCGAAGTAAAAGACAAAGTATCGGGGAGTTTAGAACTATTAGAGGACGAAGGTGGATTTTTTAAAGGTTGCCCAAGTTGTAAAACAGACGGCTGCCTGATGGATAACTTACACGATAACAAATAACATTCACTCACTAAAACACACAGCAATGAAAGCAACAGCAAACAGCCTATTAGCGTCACAAATTGAGTTGAATAGGCAAACGGTAACGAACTTAGAAAAGGTGGTAAAAAGCCCGAGTAAGTACCGCAAACTACTAGCGGGCAGATTCACTCTTGAAGATGTGAAAGCCCAGTTAACTTTAGCTAAAGACTTTTTGAGAAGTTGCGCTATCTGATTTCAGCCCTAACCCTTAAAATTATTTAATCACATCAAAAACGGCAGTTTATGCAAAAGCAACAAAAAAGAATTAAGGTAGAAGATTTGATTTTAGGTAACTACTACCAAAGCCCGAACACGGGAGAGATTAGTAAAATAGTAAAATTTGAAAGTGAAGACGGTAAAATTTACGCTATTGACGAAAACGGAAGCACCTACTGTACAAGGTACTTTTACGAAGTGGAGCAGAATTTTACGCCCATTGCAGCAAGTCTTATAGGCACGCTTAGGAATAGTTTTAAAAATTCACGTTACCAACTCGACTTATCCGTCTCTAGCTTTATTGGTAACAAAGATCTAACGAAAGAAATAGTAAGGCAGATAGTAGGCGAGGAAGTACCGTTTAATAAGTACACGTTAAGCAACGTCAGTAATTTACTTGCGGCACATTTTCAACAGTATTCATTATTTTAAATTAATTAAGATGAAAGCGAAAAGAAAAAAGTTATGGAAAGATATAACCAACTGTACCGATACTATAAAGTCTATGCGTTTAGGCGATGCGATTAAAAGTTGGTATGCCGAAAATGATAGTAAAGTGTTCAAGGGTAACAATGGATTTACATTTCTAAAAAACGAAGTTTTCGGCAGCGATGATAGCTTATTTGAAAGTCTTTATAAAACAATTAACCCAATTTTAAAAAATTAAACAACGTGGGCGCACTTACGCACTAATTATGGAAAGTAAACACACAAAAGGCAATTTTTACAAAAGCGGCAGCAGTAGTCAGTACTTAATAGCATCCGAGGAAACGGGCAACACTATTGCGGTAGTGTATAGCCAAAAGGACGAAAAAGAAGCAGAAGCAAACGCAGCACTTTTAGCGGCAGCCCCTGATATGCTCGAAGCACTTATAAATCTACATGATTGGTGTGTTCAATTTACGCCAGAGTACCCCGCAGCGTTATTAAAAGCAAAAGAGGCAATAATAAAAGCCACAAACTATTAATTCACTTAAAAGTTAGCAAGATGAAAATTTATGTAACATTTGGACAAACGCACACCCATAGCGTAAATGGAAAGACATTTGATAAAGATGTAGTGGCAGAAATTAATTGCCAAGACTACGAGGACGGCAGAAAGAAAGCCTTTGAGTATTTTAACGGCGTATTTGCTACAACTTACACCGAGGATAAGATTACCGATGATTTTTTAGATTATTTTCCTCATGGTATCATTCAAGTAAACTAATTTTTTAATTCACTTAAAAGTTAATTTTATGCCTATCATCATTCAGCACGACAACGCAGACCAGGAGTTTAACGACTTCGAGCAAAATATAGGAATAACCTATTTTGATATTTACGGCGATACTCCTATCTATTTGGCTAAAGTGCCAAAACAAATAAGCGAAGGAGATATTTTCAATGTTTACTCTTTCTACAACAAAAACAGCCCAGAGACTTTTAAATCGGGCTGTGAGTTTAAAGGAGATTTAAAGCAAAGTTTAGAGCTTCACACGAAATGGATAAGCTCAATTAATTAACCCCAAACGGTGGCGACTATACGCAAACAAAGTAAAGATGACAAGTACAATAGTAAAACAGCTTACCCAAGCTAAAATGGAACAGGTTTTTGAGGCAATAAATGTCAGGACATACAATTGCCTCTCAAACGATTTTAAGCCTAATACTAACAAAAAGTATTATTGGCAAATAGCTATCAGACATATAGAAAGCGAAAACGTAGAAACCTTATTCAATAATGCTCTAAAAACCAAAGCGAATGTTTAACAGCGAATTTTTCCCAACCCCTACCGAAGTAATCGAAAGAATGTTACACGGCGAGGACATACAAAATAAGGTAATACTCGAGCCTTCTGGCGGTCATGGTGCAATTGTAACTTATCTACTAGACAACGGCGCAAAAGAAGTAATTGCAGCCGAAAAACACCCCGACTTAAGAAAGATACTGCAAACTAAGTGCAGAGTAATAGCAGACGATTTTCTGGACGTAAAAAGCGAGGATGTAAGCCATATAGACATGATAGTAATGAACCCGCCGTTTTCTAATGCTGATACCCATATTCTACACGCTTACAACATAGCTCCCAACGGTTGCAGGATAGTAGCAATATGTAACCAAGAGACAGTTAAAAATACCTATTCGGCTAGTCGTAAGAACTTAGGTAATATAATCGAAAATTATGGCAACTATGAGCTAATAGGCGACTGTTTTAGCGATGCTGAACGTAAGACGGGGGCATTGGTGGCACTTGTCAGAATAACAAAGCCTGGTCAAAGCTATAACACCGAGTTTGAGGGTTTCTTTATGGATGATGAAGTAGAGGAACAGGCAAACGGGATAATGAGTTATAATGTAGTTCGTGATCTAGTAAACAGGTATGTAGGTGCAATAAAAATCTATGATGAACAGTTAGCCGCAGCCGTGAAGATGAATAACTTAACAAGTGGCTTTTATTCTGCTAAAATGGGCATGGCAATAACACAAGACCATGTACCAAAAAGCCGCAACGACTTCAAAAAAGAGATGCAAAAAAGCGGTTGGAAGTTTATATTTGATAAGCTCAACATGGGTAAATATGCGACCTGTGGACTACGAGACGACATAAATAAATTCGTAGAGCAGCAAACCGAAGTACCGTTCACCATGAAGAATATTTACAGAATGCTTGATATAGTTGTTGGCACCACATCGGCAAGAATGGATAAAGCAATTATTGAGGTGTTCGATAAAGTGACATTGCATCACCATGACAATAAATTTAGCCCCAAGGGATGGAAAACGAACTTGCATTATCTAGTTGGCAAAAAGTTTATTCTGCCTTACATGGTTAGCCCAGCGAAAGAATATGGTTACACCTCAGACACTTATAATTACTTTCGTGACGCAAACGGAGGTTCGATAACCGACTTTGAAAAAGCGTTATGCTATATCAATGGGTTGAATTATGACGAAGTTGAAACTGTAAGACGGTCGGTAAACCGTAACACTTACGGCGAATGGTACACTAGCCATTTTTTCAAATACAAGGGCTATAAAAACGGCAATATGCACTTTGAGTTTGTGAGTGAAGATGTTTGGCACAAGTTTAATCAGAATGTGGCAAGAATCAAAGGCTATCCATTATTTGAGGGTAAAGAAAAGACCCCAAGACAACAACAGGAATTTAATAAATCACAAAAGCCATTCCAGAAGAAAGAAGCACCGAAGCAAGGTAGTTTCAATGTTCTTTTTGAAATGGAAGTAAACTAATAAGTAAATGATTAACGAACACTATTTTGTAGAAACTCAGGGCGCAGACAAAAGCAATTATGTGATAAATGTAAAAAAGCCTCCTTTTATGGTGGCCAGGGTTTACAAGTGGCGAACAAGCAGCAACGGATCACAGGAAGTAAAGAACTATATGGCAAAGTTTCCTAACAGCGTACAGGTAGAGGGGTATAACGTAGTGCTTACGTATGATAGTACTATACAAACCAACAGTAGCACCCCAATTTTTGTTGATAGAAGATTTCAGCAGGGTAGTGTTGCTCAAAATTTAGCCGCTCAAAGCAATATTAGGTTTACCAAAGTAAGCCTTTACCGTGAAGAAATAGACATTGAACTGCATCGTATGGCTGAATTTTATCTAAAGGTAAAGATTGATAATGCGATGAATTATTATAAACATTTCAAAGTATGAACTACCTAGATAAGACGAACTGCAATAAAGCGAAATGCAAAAGCTGTATGTTTGGCAACAATCCTATTTCTTTGTCAGAAGAACGGCTCAAAGAAATAAACGGCTACCTCACGGGGTTACAATCTTCGCACGTTTGCCACGTTACGAATAAAACTTGTTACGGTGGATTGGAAGTCCAGGCGAAGCAGATGCACCAGTTAGGTATTACTCCAGATGCCACGGTAGAAACATTTTTGAACACGGCAAGGCAAGTATTGAATCTGTAAAATTTAAGTTATGGCAATTTGGGAAATTTGGAGCGAGGGTTATCGTATAACAGGTGAAACAGGTTTCGCCCAATTAGAAGGCAAAGAAGAAGCTGAAACCTTTGATGATGCTGTTGAAAAATTTAAACAAAAACATCCTGACAAAGTTAATACACGAGAAATATACCTAGAAAGAAATGAAGAGGGAATTATGCAAATAGTTAAAGTTCATACTATTTGGGGTTGTCAGTTATTTCCGACAGAATCGGAAGCAAGGTGGAGTTTTGGGTAGTAAAAGTTTCTACACATATTCTACAATCTGCAATAATTCTACAAATTAGGTTAAAATAATCACAAAGCGTGAATCCAATCCGGATCACTTTATAGAATTTAAGCAGCCCTCGAAAGCTGCTTTTTTCTTGTCTATTGTTATTGACAATCAACTATTTAAGTATAGCACAGCTTGTTTTAGTGACCTATACGGTTTTGGCAAGTAGCATAAAATAACATATTTGATACTAAATTTATTCTGTAACTGTTCTATAATTCTATAACTTTGTTCTGTAAATTTTAAATTATGGGATACTCGGTAAAGCCTATCCTGATGCAATACAAAGACAGCAAGGGATTACAAGGCGTATCAATTCAAATTATTTGCGGTAAGCTAAAGGCGTACAAAGCCACAGGAGTAAAAGTTCCAGAGGGGAACTTCAAGCTTGACAAAGTTGTTTGGCACAAAGAAAAGGTGCGGCTCAACGCTATTATCAAAACAGCTTGCAACAATATCGAAGGCAGAATATTGGAACTAATGCGCAAGGATATTCCCATCACGGAAAAAGTTCTTAAAAAGATTGCTTCCGGCGAAACGATAGACACTGCATCTGGATTACTTACAGATTTTATCACGGACCTGATGCAAGAGCTTTCTGGCAAACTATCGGAAGGGCGCTTAAAGCATTACAAGGTTATCCGTGACAAGATAAAAGACTTTGACGAAAGGGCTAGGCTTGCAGAAATTGACTATAAATGGATAGTTTCTTTTGAGCGATTCCTAATGGACGGCGGAATAGTGCGCAACACACTAAAGGGAAATATGGCACTTTTGAAGGCTATTATCAACCACGCACTGAAAAAAGATTTGATTAACATTGATCCGTTCAAGAAATATGTGCAGCCGAAATCCGAAAGGACAATGCCAGATTATCTGACCAAGGATGAGATAGAAGCCTTTGCGAAAGTGGTTGAAGGACTAGGCCACAAGGAAATGAAAAACGCAGGTTATTACTTCTTATTTTCTTGCCATTTAGGATATAGGATAGGGGACTGCCTGAGCTTTGACAATACCAAGCGAGTAGCGGACGGGCAAGTGACATTGCAAGCCAAGAAGAACGGCAAAATAGTATCTATCCCTATCTATTCGAGATTAAAACCTATTTTGGACTATGTTAGTATCAATCCAATAACAGAAAGCGAACAAAAGGTAAGGGAACATATCAAAGAAATAGCTAAGTTAGCTGGTATCAATAAAAACGTGAAGTTCCATACGGCAAGACACAGCTTCGCAATGATGATGATGTCCGAAGGGTTCACGGTGGACGAAGTGGCAGAAATGCTGGGCGATACGGTACAGACCGCTAGGATATACGCCAAGATAAGTAATGTAGATTTGAGTAAAAAAATAATGGAAAGGTTGAAGTAAAAATAGACACAAACAAATATTTGTAAGAAACAAATAAAAGTTTTAACTTTGCTCAGTACACTTGTACGCTCGGCGTGAGAACTGAGTATTAAAAGACATTTATTTTTAAGGCAAATCCCCTTTATATATTCGGTTCTCACCTGCCTCTTACTTTTGTAATGCAGCCGAAGTATTAGGGGATTTTTTATATCCCATCTGTTTTAGCTGATTTCAGTTTTGTACTTTATAAAAATTCATACCGTATAAGTCGGTAATGTTCTTTAAGTAGATGATGACGGGTAAAAGGCCGAAACGAAACCTATGCAATGTGCAACCTCACAACATAGTCCTGCAAGCGAAAACATTTTAAATCGCATAGGTCTTTTATCTGACAATAATACCCATACCTGATGTATCAATACAAGGGTGAATAAATAAATCTATGGGACAGGAATGTACGCATCATTTGCTTTGAATTGGTTTTAGGGGATTTACTATGAGTTATTCTGATAGCACAGTCGTTGCAGGATAATGGCTTTGCTTTGCTATTATACCCCCAACCCCACTAAGCAACCCCACCAAGCAACTCCACCATCCTCAAGCAATGCTCATACTTTTCTTTGTAGATAGCCGCATTGCGCTTGTAGGTTTCTACATCATCACTGTTATCATAAGCAAGTTTAGGCTTCAAGATAGCATTAAACCCATCACCAAGTATCTTTTCTATTTCCTGCTTGGTCTTTACCTTCACTTCGCCCTTAGCCTCTAAATACTGCACATTCTGTTGGGTGGTGCCTAATTTTTCCGCAAGATCCTTTTGTGATAACCCGTTTGCCCTTCTGTACGCTATTAGTTGTTCGCTGAAATTCATAGTGGTTAGTTTAATTGCCAAAAGTTCTTTAATATACCCAAGTAACTTGTGTGCTTTGCCCCGTTTTCGTAAATTGAAAAAACAATCCCATTAATAGGCTTGCTTATTAAATACCTGTTATATCTAGTATAATTTCCCTCTATGCCTTCGTGAGCCTTAAAATCACTCATGGTAGGGTTTAAGATGGTAAGCAGTAGTAGGATGCCACCAACTATATACAAGATTCTTTTCTTTGTCATATTTGAAAGTTTAATTGATAACAGCATAAATAAAAGATTCGCTCCGGCGACAAAAACAAATGTAGATGCAAGTAAAATAACTACAATCCCCACTAATATTTCTACAATACTCATACTACATTATATTCCTTTGATATACACATAGAAAAGTTGAACGTTAAGTTAACCGTACATATAGCAAAAATAGCATTGCATATAAACACCCTTGTGTTAGTGTAATCCGAACCTGTCCATAAAACATATTCACTGAACAAAAAATATAAGATGGCAAACGGAACTACAATCCAATTACCAATGGTTGTGTACGGGTTAAATTTGGATACATACATTGCTATATAAATAACCCCTATGTTAATAAGACCGTTAATGCCCAACCCCACTATCAACCCAATCCATATTACATTGAATAGCGATAAAGTACTTAAATAGTCTACGCCAATTGACAATCCCCAAAAACTAAAGAACAAAATAAGAGCCGATAAGATAAGGAAAACTATAAACCTAAATACATTGATAACGTGTTTCATACTTTTCTATTTTATTGGTTAAAAATTACAACTGAATCTTGCTGGTCCCGTAAAACATCCGTTTGCTGCTACCAGTAACAGAATAAAGAGCAACAATATCTTTCTTGTGTAAATCGTATGGAGGATAAGCCAATTTGCCAATCCTAGCCCCATTTTCCAAAATCATTGCATTGTCACTAACCAACACAAAAACATCGCTATTGCTGTCATCGTCTTTATAAAACAATCGTTTCACTACCGCTTCGTCAACCGTTTCTATAACATACACTTCCCCTGGTCTAATTATCCAATCCGTTTTTTTTAGCATCCCCACAATGCTGGAGGGTGGGTAATTGGGCATCATACTATTACCACTCACTTGCAGGGCAAAATCACATTTGCCCAATACATCGTAAATATTTACAAAGTCGGACTTGTCGGTTATCACAACATCATTGGCGGCTTTAGGTGTAGCAGCCACGCTTGCGTTATATAATTTTACAATTTTAGGGTTATCGGTATTTTTTAAATCACGCCTTTTCTCTGTGAATGTCTTTTGAGTTGGCTTGTCCAATTCTATATTTCTAAGTATTTCTACATAGTCATCTCCAAAAAATTCTATTATCTGAGCCAACCTATCAGGATGAGGTACAATATTATCATTAATCCAACCGGAAATTTGAGACGGATTAATACCTAAAGATGTAGCTAAACCTTTTTTTGAGGTCTTTAGCCTTAGTATTCCACCCTTAATATATTCAGAAAAATAGCCCATTTTTAGATAATATTTAATAAACCAGTGCTTTTTTTAGATGATTTCTAAATCTTGCATAATTTCTACTTATTTCTACTTTATTCCATTTGTTTCTATACTTTTACATTCTCAAAGCAACATAAGAACACTTAAAAAGTAGTGACAAATGAGTGAACATAAACAACAACTTTCTACTGAGCTTGAAAACAATATCAAGCACGAAAGAAAGAACGAGATAAAGAGGCACGTTGACGGACTACCCATAAAAGAGGTAGAAACAATCTTGAAAGAGGTACTGGATGATGTCAAAGAGACAACTACCTACACCCTTAAAAATCCCGATTAACGCACTTTATATTTTCACCCAAACTGCACTAAAACTGCACTCAAAAGACAAAGATATAACAATCTAAATACAAATGGAAGAAATTTTGGTAAAAGCAAACATTATCGGTAAAAAAGATTTTCAAAAAAAAGTTGGCGACAAGTTGCATCAACTGTTAGACCACGTTACCGAAGATGAAAGAAAGGAAGGTCGCAAGATTATAGCTGCTGCTATGGGAGTTGAAAGTGTGTCTAATGCAACTATTTCCAGATACTTAAATAACAAGGTTGGAGATATTAAGGCTGCCGTTGCTCTATACAACTATTTAGCACCACTTGTTGAAAAAAGGCAAAAGAAACTACTTAAAAGTATCAAGTAATGGGCAAGGTTGACGTACCAGAGGATTTTATCAACAAGATAGCCAAAACGCTTAGGAACGTTGAAAACGAACTAAAAGAAGTAAAGGCTGCTATTGATACAGAGGACTGGATTCACGAAAAGGAGGCATACAAGATACTAGGCTACAAAAGTGTCAGGACGCTGCAAAACGAAAGAAATAGCGGCAATATGCCTAAGTCTTACTGGAGAGAGGGGTACAAGAAAAACATCTTTTATTCTAAGTCAAAATTGATGGGATTATGACAATTATCACACAGCACACAACAGTTATCATGCCTAAGTATAATCCGACAGAGGATTTGATGCAAGCCCAAACAATGTTGAACGAAACTGAAAAGCACCGGAAAATAGATTCAGTTATTAAAGCTTTAGAAAATGACAAACACATTAGAAAAATTCCATCCTTTGAGGAATAGCGATAGGCAATATTCTCTCAAACAGCTTTACCGATGGTTGGTGACTGACTTGCCAGATAGGCTGAAAGAGGAAGAAGAAAAGCCCTATCCAAATGAAAACAGGGTGGCTTACTTGAAAACAACGATTGCACAATTAAACAAATAACGATGATAGCACTTGCCATACTGATAGGGATAGCGATAGCTGATTACCTAATCATGAAATACGATTCAGTTCAATTAGATAACAACGATACAAGATTTTAAGATGCAAACAGATTTACAAGAAATTGAAAAAATAGACAAGCTGATGCTCAAGCTGAATGCAGAGCATAGGGCTTACCGTGATGATGTGGTGCATCATGCTGGATGGAAAGAGAAAGATGCCGCTACTGTTAGTACCAGGTCTGCTTTCATGCAAACATTGGGTGAAGTGGTTGCAGCTATGCTTCCAGAGCCAGTGAGCAATGCAAAGGAGCTGTGTGAATTATACTTCCGCAAGCCTGTAGGCATTGATGATATAGATGCTTTGATAGAAGCCACTACGCTTCCATGTGATAAATCAAACAGTAACTGATGATAGTGGCAATCATAGCAATATCTTGGATAGGATTATCTTTTTTGGCAGGAATTCTTGCTTATAAAAGGTTTTAAAGAGTGTTTAATTGAGTAGATTATATCCCGTTCGGTTAATCAACGATTACAACCAATGGTATAAACGATTTAAATAAAAACAGCCCTGCGGGAACAGGGCCATTTAATCACAAAGTAAAAGTTATACAGATGTCAAAAGTAAGTAAAACATTCGAAAAGTCGCTACGACTAAAAACAGGCGGCATCCAACACCAGCAACTGATAGTTTCAGTTGATTGCGACAATGACGGCGACTTCAACAGTTATGATGATGTTACTGCTGAGCTAATGATTAACGGTAAAGTAATAGGTGACATTAGCAGCCTATTAGACAAAGCTGGAGTATTCATTGATTTAGTTGATTCTATTGATTGGAGAGAACAGGCTAGGTCACAAGCCGATGAAACACCCGATGTTTTTGCGCCATTCCATAAAATTCTTAATCCAGCACAAATTTAATCACAAAGTAAAATAGTAAGTTATGAGTTTAATTAAAAAACCACACGAGTTAAAGACACAGGTATTCCCGTCAGTACTAATCTACGGGCAACCTGGAACAGGTAAGTCCACACTGGCACTTTCTTCACCATCGCCATTGATGTTTGATTTCGACAATGGCATCCACAGGGTAAACACTCGCCATCAGGGAGACACGGTGCAAATTGACAGTTGGCAAAATATGATTGATGTGTTAAATACAGAGGATTTATCTTCTTACAAGACATTCATAATAGACACGGCAGGAAAGATGCTGGACTTTATGGGAGCTTGGATAATCAAGAATAATCCAAAGATGGGTAAGGCTAACGGCGCACTTGCTTTACAAGGCTATGGCGAAAGGAAAGCGGAGTTTAGGAACTTTCTAAAAAGAATCCGTTTAATGGGCAAGTCTATCGTGTTCGTTGCCCACGACATGGAAGAAAAGGACGGAGACCAAAAAATCATCCGTCCAGAAATTGGTGGTAGTTCAGGCAGCGACTTAGTTAAGGAACTTGATTTGGTAGGCTATATCGAAATGATAGGCAACCAAAGGACAATAAGTTTCGATCCGTGCGAAAAGTACTATGGTAAAAACACTTGCGGTTTAGAACCTAAGATTAAATTGTTGGATGTGGTTAACGGCGGACAGCCTAACGACTTCCTTTCAAAAACTTTCGTTGATTACCAAAATAACCTAGAGAAGCGTAAGCAATTGGGTATAGAGTACCTGGAGTTGATGGAAGTGATAGAGGGTAAGATTGAAGCCATAGAGACACCAGAAGATGCAGACAAAGTGGGTGTGTGGGCTAAATCTTTTGCCGACCATATTTGGGATAGCAAGTTACAGCTTCAAACAAGATTCTCTGCTAAAGTAAAGGATTTGGGATTTACCCTTAATAAGCAAACAAGATTATACGAAGCTAAAACAGAGGGGGCAGCAGTATGATAAACTACAGGATATACCCCAGCTTGCTAGATAGCTATGCTTGGTACGAAAAAAACGAAAGCCAAACGGCTTTACAAGAGTTCTTGGATAAGGTAAACCGTGCGCCACAGCCTTATAGCGAAGCTGCGGACAAAGGAACTAAGTTCAATCAAATCACAGATGCACTATTGAAAGGTGGCTTACCAAATGGTGTTTACTTATCAAGTGATGCTAAAAGCTATATCTATCCTGCCGATGGTTTCGCACCTGAATTTTATTACCCAGTTCATATCTGCCACGAGTTTGCAAGGGAATTGGAAGGCAGCGCAACACAGGTATTCGTTAAAGGTACAATTGAAACTAAATACGGAGAGGTTGAATTGTATGGATATACAGATAACGTTTTGATGGATACTGCCATAGACCAAAAGACACTTACCAAGGCTTATGAGTTCCCCAAATACTTGCATAACTGGCAGCACATCGTTTACCCTTATTGTTTGAGGCAACAAGGCGTGAAAGTGGAAAGGTTTACTTACCTAATTACCGACTTCACCTCTGTTTATAACGAAGATTACGAATACAACGAGGAAAAGGATTTACCACGGTTAAGATCGCATATTGAAAAACTGATTGAGTTCTTGGAGAACGTTAAGCCATTGGTAACAGATTTAAAGATATTCAATCAACTTCCAAACGTTGCAGTTGCCACTTATGACAAAGAAGTTGGCGCAACAATCATTTCTTAAAATGGCAAACAACCACGGGCTTAGAAAGAAAGAGATAAGCGGGCAAATGAGGCTTATGAAGGACACGGTAGAAATTATCCCTTGGCAATGTTTCCCCAACAAAAGGAAGAAAGAACAGATGATGGCAGTTTGGATTAACAATGTAAGGAATATTAATAGGTTTAATGAATACTGGATACACTTAAAGCATGATGATTATGCCTTACCTGAATAAAGATATATACAGCAGATTCAATAAGGGATTTTGCTATGGGAATATGGGCGATGAAGTAGAGCTTGTATCTGATTATGATACTATTCTTATAGTTAGACACAGAGGTTCAAAAGGAGGTTTTCCAATAGATAAGGAAGAATTGAGTGAGAGAAAAGTGGAAGCCGTTGCGGATGATTACGGTTCAAATAATAAAAGCAAAAAAGTCGGCAAATCACCCAAGGTAAAAAGAGCTGCCGACTTACAAACAAGTCAACAATCAATATTTCAATAATGAGTACAGTTAAAATTAAGAATGCAAAAATTAAGGATGATTTATTCCTTGAAGTAGAGTACACTGAAGAGTTGCAAGGTCACAGTAAGAAAGATACTAAGCTTTCCTGCACAGTTCCAATTCACCAAGACTTAAAGGATGCCTTTAAGAAATTTCCCAAGCATCTGGCTTATTTATGTGATGAAACTTCTATTGATGATGATGACAAAGTTTATGATGTCAAAGGATTTTCCATTGGTGGTAATGATGAAAACGAGGGAGTGACGCTTTCTGGAAGCAAAGAAAATCAGTTTGGAATAGTAAACCTTAACACCCCTTTTCAAAAATGGGAAAAGAGTGATTACCATGAAATAGGAGTATTAGGTGAAGAAATTGAAGCTGCCATCTATGAAATCAATGAGTATTTATTTAATGGCAAGAAAGCACCTGAGCAACAATTATCATTATTCGAAGAAGAAACTACAACATTCAGCGAGGAAACAATTTAATCATGTTGGAACTTACACAAATCAATACGGGTTATGAAGTCAGCTTTGCATATAAGCCTTGGCTTGTTGATGCAATCAAGATGATACCCGGTGCTAGATGGAATCCATCCAGAAAGAATTGGTTTGTACCTAAAGAGTCCTCCTCAGCATTACTTAACTGGTCTAAACAAATCGGTGGCAAAGTAGCTGCGCCTGCAAGGCATGTTGAGATAGGAGAGATAGAACCGTTGCCTGAGTTGGATATTCAAATTCCTTTAAAGCGTTCATTATACTATTACCAAGCACAGGGTGTTGCTTATTCATTAAAACATAAGAAGGTAATAATAGGTGATGAACCTGGTCTTGGGAAGGCACAACCTTTACATTCTTTGATTGCCACACCCAATGGATTCATAACGATGGCCGAAGCTCTTACTGGAATGGAAGTGTTAGGGATTGATGGCAAAACATATCAAATTGAAGCTATTTATCCTCAGGGAATAAGAAAGGTTTACAAAATAACTTTTAATGACGGTACTTCATGTGAATGTGATATTGAGCATTTATGGCAAGTAAGGGATATGAATAGAAGACTTAGAGGATTGGGCTGGTGTGTTAAATCAACTCAAGAGCTTTTGAATCAAGGTTTGAAATACAATCTTAACGAAAAAAGGAAGTTATCTAATCGTAAAAAATGCCTTAAATGGGAATTACCAATTCCTAAAGCTTTTGAAGGTATTGAAAAGGACTATGTTATTCATCCTTACATTATGGGAGCATTGCTTGGAGATGGTTCAATATGTGGCAAGATGATATGTATTTCGATACCTGATTTTGAAATTGAAACTAAATTCAGGATAGAAAAGCTACTTCCAAAGGATTTAAAAATGAGGTTAAACCCTTATACCGATTGCCCCCAATATTATATCACACAGAATATTTCAACTAAAAAGAACCCATTTAAAAAGGAAATAGAAGAATTGGGAGTGAATGTAAAAGGACTAGAAAAGTTTATACCTAAGAAATATTTATTGGGTTCAAAGATTCAGAGATTGGAGTTATTAAGAGGTCTGATGGATACTGATGGAAGTTCTAAGAAAAATAGAATTACGTTTCATACTTGTTCGCCAAAACTTGCTAATGATATTTCTGAATTGGTTTTTTCTTTAGGTGGGCAGGCAATTATCCGTGAATACAATAGGATTAAAGAGGGTAAAGGAATTGAATGGCAGGTTAATATTAGGCTTAATGAATGTCCGTTTTATATTGAAAGAAAGGTTCAGAACTGGTCATTGAGTAAACGTAATTATGCTTCAAAATATATTGAGTCTATTGATTATGTTGGTGAAATGGAAACTAAATGTATAAAGGTTTCTGCTCCTGATAGCCTTTATATGACCGACCATTATATCGTAACGCATAACACCTTTCAGAGTATTGCCACCCTTGTTGCTGCTAATGTGAAGTGCATATTGGTGATATGTCCTGCTACCTTAAAAGAAAATTGGGTAAATGAGTGGAAGATGAATGCTGGATGGCAGGCAATGGAAATAACGGATCGCATAAAGACTAGTTGGGTTCAGTATTATAAGGTAGGAATGTGTAAGGTATTCGTGGTTAATTATGAAAGCTTAAAGAAATATTTTGTTGAAAGCATTAACAAGCCTGAAGACAAGCCATTGAGATTGAATCATGTAAAGTTCAGAGATACTATCAATCTATTTGATGCTGTAATTATCGATGAACTTCATAGATGCAAATCAAGTAAAACTTTACAGAGTAAGCTTGCAGCTGGGATATGTAGGGGTAAAGAATACATACTAGGATTGACAGGAACGCCTATTCAAAACAAGCCAGCTGATTTGTGGCCACAATTAGGTATCATACAACAGATAGAAAATTTTGGCGGTTACAAAGGTTTTGTTGACAGGTATTGTGATGGACCAACTCAATCTAGTAATTTAAAAGAGCTTAATTACTTATTAAACAAGCATTGTTTTTACAGAAGGGCAAAGAGAGATGTATTAAAGGACTTGCCTAAAATGACAAGAAACATCCATAAAGTTTCTATCTCCAATCGTAATGAGTATGTAAAGGCTGAAAACAATTTCATCGAGTATTTAAGGGAAAACCTTCAAAAGACTGATGGGGAGATTGATACTGCACTTCGTGGCCAGGCAATGGTATTGATTGGGATATTGAAAAAGATATCAGCTAGAGGTAAGATTGAACAGGTACTTGAGCATATTCAGGAAGTAACTGATGCTGGTGAAAAGATAGTTGTGTTTTGCTGGCATAAAGAGATTGTTGATGAATTGAAGAAGCATTTACCTCATGCAGTAACTGTAGTGGGTTCTGATCCGCAAGAGAAAAGACAACAAGCTGTACATGACTTTCAGAAATGCAAGAAGTGTAATATCCGTCTTGAGAACCATAAGAACCTAGACCATGAATATGTTGCGAGTGATACCAATGTTATTATATGTAACATCAAAAGTGGTGGTGTGGGAATCACACTAACAGCTTCTTCACGGGTGATACATCTTGAGTTGCCTTGGACTGCTGCAGATTGTGAACAGGATGAAAGCCGTTGTGATAGAATAAGCCAAAGATTCCCAGTTGAAAGTGGATACTTTCTTGGAGCCAATACTATTGATGAATACATCTATGAATTGATTGACAAGAAAAGAAATATTGCCAATCAGGTGACAGGCGCTAATGAAGAAGTTGAAACAAATATGGTTGATGAATTTATTAACCTATTCACCAAAGATAAATTTTAGGTTATTATGACTAAAAATATTGTATTAATAGACTTATTCAGTGGAGCAGGAGGTTTCCACAAAGGCTTAGAGCAAGCAGGTTTCAACATTATCAAATGCTATTTTTCAGAAATAGACGTTCACGCAATTGCTAACTACAAATACAACTTTCCAGATGCAGAGTATATCGGTTCAGTCCTCAATGTTTCAGGACACAATATCAGACAGCAGCACCCAAATGAAACAATCATTGTCACTTTCGGGTATCCATGCCAAGACCTTTCAATAGCAGGTAAAAGATTAGGTTTTGAAGGTAAAAGAAGTAGTTTGTTTTATCACGCCGCAAGAATAGTAAGAGAAAGCCAGGCTCAAAATTATATATGGGAAAATGTACAAGGCTTATTATCATCACAAGGTGGAGCAGACTTCAATGCTGTTGTAGAAGAAATGTATTTAAGCGGTTATTTATTTGATTTTGAGGAGTTGAATACTGCTTGGGTTCTTCCACAAAATAGAGTTAGGGTTTATTCAGTTGGTTTTAATATAAAATACTTACAAAAATGTTTAATCAAAGTAAATGGAAAGAAAGTGAGTTACAGTACTTACGAGAAAATTATACAAGGCGTTCTTCTAACGATGTATCCAAGATACTTAACAGAAGTCCAAAATCTGTCAGAACAAAGGCAGAAAGACTTGGAATTAGGTTACTTAAAAACCCAAAAGCACAAGCAGTACCTTGGACAGAATCTGAAAAGCAAATTCTTAGAGATAATACAAACTCTCCAATTAAGGCAATTAAACTACTTATACCAAACCATACAATTCTTGCAATTAAAGCAATGCGATGTAAACTTAAATATTTCCCAGTTAGCGAGCATAAAAGAACCGCTTATGGATACGAAATATACCAGTACACCGTTGGAGGAAAGAAAAAAGTTACTTATATCCATAGAACGAATATTGAAAACCATATCGGACGAAAACTTGAAAGTAGTGAGCAAGTGCATCATATTGATTTCAATAAACGAAACAACGACCTATCAAACCTTTTCTTATGCAGAGATGCAGAAGAACATAGAACTATTCATCATACACTTAACCCTCTTGTATCCAAATTGCTGGAACGAGGCATACTTAGGTTTAATAGAAAAGAAAAAAAAAATGAATTATGCGAAAAATAGAGGAAGTAAAAGAGAGAATATTAGCAAAAATAGTGACAATGCCATTCGATTTTCCTTTGCCGATAGA
>Ga0007804_1000026_pt1 | contig 53388 bp, 47 predicted proteins | sample CryBogCBE25Aug07_FD_60367 | JGI IMG/M metagenome (GOLD analysis project Ga0007804, IMG submission 60367) | Freshwater microbial communities from Crystal Bog, Wisconsin, USA - CBE25Aug07 | ecosystem: Environmental > Aquatic > Freshwater > Lake | place: Crystal Bog, Wisconsin, USA | collected... | reverse complement strand
GGGAGCGGTCGGATTCAATCTGCGTCATAAGACCTCAACGGTTGTCGATTTTGGCTGTGCAACACAAGAACAACAACGTGTTGAAAAGCCTGTGGGAAACGCAGTGTTGCACTGTGGTGTGACAACAAAAAAGCCGGGGTCCGAAGACCCCGGCTTCTTGGTACAGCGAAACTACTTGGCGACGACCTCAACCTTGATGGTTGCCACAACGCCGTCGAACAGCGTGGCGGTGACGGTGGCGCTGCCGAGCTCCTTGAGGTGCTCGTCCATCGAAATGGCGTGGCGGTCCAGGGAGATGCCGGTGGCGGTGCGCACGCCGTTGACAATGTCAGCCTCGGTTACCGAACCGAACAGGCGGCCGTTGGCACCAGCACGAGCGGCCACGGTGACCGTTGCGGCCTCAATGACGCCACGCTGGGTCTCAGCGGCGGTGCGGCTCTGGGCGTCGCGAAGGTCACGGGCCTTGCGCATCGACGCAGCCTGCTGCTCCATGGCGGCGTTGGCCTCGAGGCCAGCACCGGTGGGGAGCAGGAAGTTACGGGCGTAGCCCTTCTTCACTTCGACGATGTCGCCACGACGGCCAACACCCTTTACATCACTACGGAGTAGGACTTTCATTCGCCGGCCTCCTCAACCAAAGCTTCTTCGAACACTTCTTCAGCGGTGCTGGCGTCGTCGAGCAACTCTTCGTTCTCGGCGGCTGACACCTGGTCACGGTCCTGGCGTGGGCCACGGCCGCGGTCGTCACGGCCACCACGGCCGCTGCGACGCTCGGTCACGGTGCGCTGCGTGTAGGGCAACAGGGCCAGTTCACGAGCGGTCTTGATCGAGTCGGTCACGTCACGCTGGTGCTGCTGGCAGTTGCCGGACACCTTGCGGCCGCGGATCTTGCCGCGGTCGGAGATGTACTTGCGCAACTGGGCGAGGTCCTTGTAGTCGACCGCGCCAACGCCGTGCTGGCAGAAGGAGCAGGGCTTCTTCTTGGCACCGCGGCGGGTGTCGATTTTCGGGGCCCGCTTGGGCAGGGTGGGCATATTCTTACGGGGCATTAGAAGGGCTCCTCATCAAAGGGGTAGGTAGCTGATTGTGCGGGTGCTGCGGCTTGTGACTGGTAGTTCGAACCGCCGCCGTTGCCGTAGGTGGATCCACCTTCGGGACGGGGGGTGCGGGTGACGTTGGCGGTTGCCCAGCGCAAGCTGGGGGCAATCTCGTCAGCGGTGATTTCCCACGCGGTGCGCTTCTCGCCGTTGTCGGTCTCGTAGGAACGAGACTCGATGCGACCAATCACGACGACGCGAGTGCCCTTTTGGACAGAGTTCGCGACGTTTTCGGCCATCGCGTCGTAGGCCTGAACGTCAAAGTACGACGTCTGCTCCTGCTGCTCGTTGGTCTGACGATTGGTCCACTTGCGGCTTACCGCAACGGAAAGACGAAGAGCCGCCTTGCCGCTGTTTAGGAACTTCAGTTCGGGGTCACGCGTGACGTTTCCCACGATGGTAATGGTGTTGTCCGCCATCTTTTCTCCTTAGGGTCGAGCGTCCGAACCTAGGCCTCAGCCGTGACACGGCTGGACTTGGCTCGCTCGTTGCGACGGAGAATCTTGAAGCGCAGGACTTCGTCCGAGAGGGTGAGGATGCGGTCGAGCTCGTCAACAGTGACGGGAACGCCGGCAAACTCCACCAACACGTAGTAGCCCTCTTTGCGCTTGTTGATCTCGTACGCCAAGGGACGCTTGCCCCAACGGTCGATGGTTCCGGGGGTGCCACCATTGTTGCGAATGGTGTCCAGTGCTCGGTCGAGCGCTACCTGGATGGACTGTGCGTCGACGGTCGTGTCGAACACAATCATGGTTTCATAAGGCCTCATGGCCACTTTCCTTTCCCTCTGGTCCGACGAATCGGGCTCTGCGGAAGACAGAGCAGGGTGAGTTGGTACTTCCCCGCACTCGCGGGACTGACCACTTTAGCCCAAATCCCAAGGATTCGCTAGTGGCGGAGTTCGTCAGGGGTCGGGTAGGCCTCCGCTTCGCTGGGAAAACCACCCGAACGAACATCGGCCGCGTACTGGGCGATAGCCGTCGTAATGATGTCACCGACGTCGGCGTAGCGGCGCACGAACTTGGCCGGTTTCGTCGAGGTGAGGCCCAGCAGGTCGTGAAACACCAGGACCTGGCCGTCGGTGTCGGGACCGGCCCCAATGCCGATAGTGGGAATGGTCAGTGCATCAGTGACGTCCGTTCCTACTTGCGAGGGAACGCCTTCGATCACAATGGCGCAGACGCCAAGGCGCTCCAGCAGCAGAGCGTCGTCGAGCAGCAGCTTGGCCGCTTCGCTCGTCTTGGCCTGCACCTTGAAGCCGCCAAAGGCAAGCACACTCTGGGGCGTGAGCCCGAGGTGGCCAACCACCGGAATTTCGGCGTCCAGGATTGCTTCAATCACGGCGGCCCGGTTGGCGCCGCCCTCGAGCTTGACCGCGCTCGCGCCGGCCCGAATAAGGGTCCCGGCGTTGGCCACCGCCGCTTCGGGCGTGCCGTGGTAGGTCAGCCAGGGCATGTCAGCCACGATCATGGCCCGCGGCGAGGCGGCCGCCACGGCCGCGGTGTGGTGCACCATGGCCTCCAGCGTCACGTGGAGTTGATCTCGGTGGCCGAGCACCACGTTGGCGACGGAGTCGCCCACCAGCAACAGGTCGACGCCGGCCCTATCGGCCAAACGGGCCGAGGGCTCGTCGTAGGCAGTAATCATGACGAGCGGGGCGGCGCCGGTACGTCGCTTCGACGAACGCAGCTGCGGGGCGTTCATTGCCGCACTCGGCGCTGGCCGCGCGCGACTTTGCCGCCGGCGGCCCACTTACGAACCAAGTGATGGAACTTACAGTTCGTGCACACCTCAACGGCATAGCACTGCACCGGTTCGGCGCGCCGCTCCAGCTTCAACAACTCACTTCGCGTCAGCGGGCAGGTGCCCCCGGCCGGCAAGCGGGCACCGAAGACGTAGGTAACTTCCACCAATTCACGCTCGTCGCAGACCGGGCACTGTTCGCCCGTGCTGCGACCGATATTGGTGGCCGCTCGCAGAAGTTCGGGGTGCGCGTCGCACACGTCTTCGCGGCGCAGGACGCCCGCGGCGATTTTTGACAGTAGGGCGTGACGAACGAGACCGTACTCAACAACGGCACCGTCAGCCGTGGTAGCGCGTGGGTCTTTTTTCATTAGAAAGGAGACTACCGCCCGAAATCGACCCTTCAACAGAGGCATATTGCATTTCGATGTATCGAAACGATAGAATGAAACATATGTTGGATTTGGCCATACTTGGACTACTCATGGACCGTGAACACCACGGCTACGAGATTCGTACCCAGGTTCGCGACCGCCTCGGCGTCAGCGCCAATCTCTCCTTCGGTTCGATCTACCCAGCCCTGGCCCGTCTTGAGCGCCAGGGCATGGTCGAGGCAGTCATGACAACGGACGCGAAGCCGTCGGCGTTGTCCACTGGTTCGTTGAGCGGCGAGCGCGCATCGCTGCGCGCCCTGCGCGCCACGCAGTCCCTGGGCCGTCGTGGTCGCAAGGTGTATCGAATCACTGACCTCGGGCGCAGCACCTTCGTCGCCCTGCTGGCCGATCCCGCCACGGTTGACGACGGGCGCAACTTCTCCCTTCGCATGGCCCTGGCCAAATACCTCACCCCTTCGCTTCGCGTGACGCTCCTCGAGCGTCGCCGCACCGACCTTGTGGAGCGCCTCGCCGAATTACAGGCGGGGGCTCGCAATGAACAGCTCGACACGTATGCCCGCAGCGTCATGACGCACGCGGCCAAGGGTGTCGAGTTGGACCTCGAGTGGATTGACACCCTGTTGTCCACCGAACGTAACAATCAGCAAACCTTCGCCAACGAGGCGAAGTAAGAAAGGAGTGCCATGGAGAAGATTCGCGTGGCCATTGCCGGCGTTGGAAACTGCGCTAGCTCACTGATTCAAGGTGTGACCTATTACAAAGACGCCAAGGAAGGCGACAACGTTCCCGGCTTGATGCACGTCACGCTCGGTGGCTTCCACGTCTCGGACCTCGACTTCGTCGCGGCATTTGATGTTGACGCTTCCAAGGTCGGCCAGGACCTGAGCAAGGCCATCGAAGGCGGTATGAACAACACGGTGAAGTTTGCCGACGTCGCCGAAATTGGTGTCACCGTTCAGCGCGGCCCCAGCCTCGACGGTCTGAACAAGTACTACCTCGCCGCGATTGAAGAGTCGCCGGCCGAGCCGGTCGACGTCGCCCAGGCCCTGCGCGACGCTCGCGCCGAGGTGCTGGTGTCGTACCTGCCCGTTGGTTCCGAGGAGGCCCAGCGCTACTACGCCCAGGCCGCTCTCGACGCCGGCTGTGCCTTCGTCAACGCCATTCCGGTGTTCATTGCGTCCGACCCCGTCTGGGCCAAGAAGTTCGCCGACGCCGGTGTGCCGATCATTGGTGACGACATCAAGAGCCAGGTCGGTGCGACGATCGTCCACCGCGTGCTGGCCCGTTTGTTCGAGGACCGTGGTTTGGCCCTCGACCACACCTACCAGCTCAACGTTGGTGGCAACATGGACTTCAAGAACATGCTCGACCGCGACCGCCTCGAGTCCAAGAAGGTCTCCAAGACGCAGGCCGTTACCTCGCAGCTCGAGAACTACACGCTGCACGCCGACGACGTCCACATCGGACCGAGCGACCACGTGCCATGGTTGAAGGACCGCAAGTGGGCCTACATCCGCATGGAGGGCCGCAACTTCGGTGACGTGCCCCTCAACGTCGAGCTCAAGCTCGAAGTCTGGGACTCGCCCAACTCGGCCGGTGTCATCATCGACGCTGTTCGTTGCGCCAAGGTCGCCCTCGACCGTGGCATCGGTGGTCCGATCCTGGGACCGAGCGCCTACTTCATGAAGTCGCCGCCCGTGCAGTTCCACGACGACGTCGCCCAGCAGATGGTGGAAAGCTTCGCCAACGGTGGCGAGAACCCCGTCTGGCCGTAGTACTGGTCGCAACAAAAACGGGCTCCGGCACTCGCCGGAGCCCGTTTTTTGTTCTCCCCATCACATGCCCACGAGGTAAAAAGTTGGTGACAGGGTCGGAGGCGTCAAAATGGCACCGGCTAACATCCTCAGACATGCCAAGCCTCACGTTGCCGCCGCGCGTAGTGACGTGGAATCGTCGCAACGAGTTCCTCGTCTTCGCGCTCCTGCCCTTTCTCGTAGCGCTGGCCCTGTCGTGGGGTGCCGCCGTTGACGACGTTTTTATCAATCTGCGCTACGCCGCCAACGTCGTCCACGGTCTCGGGCCGGTGTTTAACCAGGGCACGCGAGTGCAGGGCTTCACGAGCCCACTCGGGCTCGTCACCGCGATCTTTTCCTATATCTTTTCGCCCTCAAACTACGAACTCTTCCTCAACAAGCTGCTGACGACCATCATCGGTGGGGTCGCTCTGTGGCGGGCCTGCGACCTCATTCGCTGGTTTGACTTTCGCCCGGTCGTTCGCCGCCTCCTCTTTGTCGTGGTCGGCGTCAACTGGATCTTGGCCTACGCCGACGGCAACGGGCTCGAGACCTCTCTCCTCATTTGGTTCGTTCTCGAAGTATCGATTCGGGGCCTCGACCCAGCTCGATCGTTCGCACCCGCGACCACCGCCGCGGCCGCGCTGGTGGTTTTCACCCGCATTGACGCCATCGGCGCGTTGGGGGTCTTCGGCCTCTTTCTATTGATCTTCAACTACCGCACCCTTCGTGAGTGCACCTGGTTCGCAGGTGCCGGTGCCGCTCTCGTCACGACGCTCGTTGCCGAGAAACTCCTCTTCGGCTCGATTCTCCCCTCGACGTACTACGCCAAGCACATCCCCACCAACCGGGCCGTGCACGCCGGGCTGCACTACCTCATCAATCCCCAGCGCCTCTATTCGCGCCCACTCACCGAAACGATGCTCCTGTTGTTCGTCGTCGTGGGGTTCGGCGCCATCGTGGCCCTGGTCACACGGCACCCGTCACGCCCGCTAATTGGGCTGGTCCTCGGTCAATTGATCTTCATTCTGGCCACCGGTGGCGACTGGATGCCCGGCGACCGCTTCCTGGCACCCGTCGTCCCGGCCATGGTCGTCCTCGGTGGCGTCGGCATCAACTGGCTCTTCTCGGAGGAATCGTGGCGGCTGGCGGCTGGCATCGTCGCGGCCGGCATGTTGGTCCTCTCGAGCATCCTGCCCTACACCGTTCAGCGTCACCCCGTGACCTCGATTACGGGGCTCACCAACGCCCCGCTCCTCGCCCAGGGCGGCGGACTCTACGAGTCGGTCTGGCTCGAACTGCCGCAACTCACCTCCTGCCTGGCCCCCGGCGCACGAGTCGCGACAACCGAGGTCGGCTACTTCGGCTTTATGCGCCCTGATCTCAACATTCTCGACATGCGTGGCCTTAACGACATGGCCATTGCCCGGACGGTGCCCGGTTACGACCACACTTACGTGGGCGATATTGACGGCAACTGGTCGTTGCCAAACGACCCGGTCGGCCACGTGTTAACGGGCTTCCATCCGGCCGTCATCATCACCAACGACGGGTACCGCCCCGCACTCGCGCTTAACGGTACGTATCGTGCGGTGCGCTCCTTCGGTCTTCCGACCATCCGCCCCTTCTACATCTACGTCCCGGTCGGAACGCCCGTTCCCGCCTGCCTCCTTCAGCGCCTACCGGCCTAGGCGGCCGCGGCGCTGCGCAGTACTACGAGCGCTCTTCCCACCACTCCCGAAGCCGGAAGCTGGCCTCGGTCTTGGAGATTTCGCCCTCGTTGTGACGGATCTCGAGGAGGAAGGTCAGCGCTTCGCCGACGGCTCGGCCGGGGCTGAGTCCGAGCAGGGCCATAACTTCAGCACCATCGAGGGCCGGCCGCTGATTGTCGATGTCCTCTTGGCGGCGCAGTTCCTCGATACGCACTTCCAGGTCGTCCATCCGACGCGACAGTTCGGCCGCTTTGCGGGCGTTACGAGTCGTGCAGTCACACCGCGTCAACTCGTTTAAGTCCTCGAGCAGGTGACCGGCGTCGCGGACGTAGCGACGAACAGCGGCGTCACTCCACCCCAGTTTGTAGGTGTGAAAGCGCAGGTGCAGCTCGACCAGTGTGCTGACGTCATCAATCATCTGCTTGGAGTACTTCAGCGCGGTCATTCGCTTACGCGTCATTTTGGCGCCGACTACTTCGTGGAAGCGGAAGGTCACGCCGTCAGGCGTAATTTCTCGAGTCGGTGGCTTGCCGATGTCGTGGAAGAGGGCGGCCAAGCGAAGCACCAATCGCGGTGAGGTCTTGTCCACGACGGCCCACGTGTGTTTGAGCACGTCCTTGTGGTGGTGAATGGGGTCTTGTTCGAGCTGCAACTTCGGCAGTTCGGGGAAGAAGTGGTTCGCGAGGCCCGTTCGGACCAAAAAGTCCAAGCCGAAGGAGGGCATCTCGGTCACCATCAATAAGTCGAGCTCGCCGCGGATGCGTTCTTCGCTAACGATGGTGATCTTCTCGGCCAGCGCGGTTGCGGCCTCTTCGAGGGCCGGATCAATCCCGAGGTGGAACCGGGACGCGAAACGGGCGGCGCGCAGCATGCGCAGCGGGTCGTCACTAAAGAGCACCATCGGGTCAATTGGCGCCCGCAACCGGCGGTTGTGGAGGTCGGCGAGACCACCAAAGAAGTCGTAGAAGTAGTCGAAGACCGACTGGTCGGCCCCGGCCGTTTGCATCCCGATGACGTCGAGAGCCAGGGCATTAATAGTGAAGTCGCGGCGACTGAGGTCGCCCTCGAAGGAGTCGCCCCACTCGACGGCCGGCTTGCGTGAATGGTCGACGTAGGCCTCGGAACGGAAGGTGGTGATTTCGGCTTGGAGGCCGTTCGCCTTCAGAATGCCACCGATAGTCCCAAACTCTCGCCCCTGCTCCCAGAGGCCCCCACACAGCGGCTTCATCAAACGAGCGATGTCGTCGGGGCGGGCGTTGGTCGTGAAATCAATCTCGAACTCTTCCTTGCGTACACCCAAGAGGGCGTCACGCACCGACCCCCCTACGGCGTAGAGGGAGAAGCCGGCGGAGGCAAAGGCTGCGGCGAGTGGCTGAGACCACTCGGCCAGTCCGGCCAGGCGCTGCGAAATGTCATCGAGTGGGGTCACGTCACTGCAAGGCTAGCCTTCGCACCCTCAGCGGGGGCGATGACGGGTAGCCTTAGGAATCATGTTCCACCGATTTTCGACCTGGTGGCGGGCGCTCGGCGTCGTACTCCTCAGCCTCGCAACGGTGACGTGGCCTTCGGCCTCGTGGGCTTCGCCGACGGCCCCGTTTACCCTCACCCACCAGGACGCCACGGCAGCCTTCGTCGCCAATCAAGCGGTGATGCACTTCGGGGTGACGGTGCCAGCGGGCGCCACCCTCTCGCTCTCGATCTACCCCTCCCTCGTCGATCGCGGTCAGCTCGCCCCCCTCATCGACGGCAGCGGTGACCCCGTTGCCGCACTGAACGGCGCCCCAGTCCTGACCTCCGCCTGTCGACCGAACAGCCATCGCCTCACGCTGAGCATCCTCGCCATTGGCGCAACGAAGGCCGCGCACTGCGGGGCGCCCGTGCTCCACGTTCCCTGCGCCGCGGCGAACTGCGCCGGCGTCTACCCCCTTCGCTACAGCGTGCGCCTCAACGGCCAGACGACGTCGACGTGGTCACTCCTCGCCCTGCAGTCGGGGGGCGTGCCGACGCCGCTGCGCGTCGTCGTGCTGACGAATCTCGACGTCACCAGCTGGCAACACCCCGCCGCCTCCGGAGCCGTGCTGCAGACGTTGGCCGCCTTTCCCGCGACGCCACTCGAGATCAGTGCCAACTACAACCCGCTCGCATCGTCTGAAATTGTGGGCGGTTCGGCCGCCACCAAGTGGCAACGCGCCCTCAGCGAGGCACTGGCGAGTCCGGAACACCAGGCCATCATCGCTCCGCCGAGCGCCACGGACTTCGGCGGTCTCGCCGCGAGTGGCTTTTCCAGTGAGGTCGTCCAGCAGCTCGATCTCGGTAACACCTTGTTGCGCGCGTTGACGGGACGCTTCCCGTCCGGACCCGTGTGGGTCTCGGGTCCCGCCTCGTCCAGTGACCTACGGGCACTGGTCCACGCCGGGGTGACGCAGGCCATCATTAACGACGGTGCCCTCACCCCTTCGCCCTCGGGCACCTTGCTGTGGGGTGCTCCCGAGCACATTGCCGGCGTTCCGGGTTTGACGGCGCTGGCCACCGACGACCCGCTGTCGGCGCTGGCGAACAACACCGGCATTCCCGCCGCACTCCGAGCGGTCCTCACCCTCGACACCCTCTCCTTTCTTCACTTCGATGCGCCCAATGATCCCAGCCCCCGCACTGAGGTTGTGGTCCTCTCGGCCACCGCGGCCGGCCCCGGCTTCGTCCACGACTTTCTGGCCGGACTGAACGCCAATCCCTTCGCCCGACCCAGCAGCATCGCCCCCTCCTTCGCCAGTTCTCTCATCGGCTCCAACGGGATTCCCGCGGAGTGGGACGTGACGACGACGACCGCGGCCCCGTGGTCGGCGCAAAACACGCGGTCCCTGTCGACGCTGCTGGCCCAAGAGCACTCCTTCGTGCAGGGCGTGGCGAATCCCGGCGTCGTCGCAGCTCTGAACGCCGCTGTCGCCGAAGCGGAGATTAAGGGCAGTGACGGTCAGCGGCAGATGGTGTTGACGACCGCGCAGTCGCTCCTTAACGAACAACTGAATAACTTCCGAATCGATAACTCGAGCATCACCTTGACCGGTCAAGGTACGGCCCTGCCCATCACCCTGGTTAGTCACGCCCACTACTCCGTTACCGTCCTCGTGCACCTACTCTCCAACTCGCTGCACTTCGCCAAGGGTCCCGTGGTGGCCGCGACGTTGTCCCAGCCCACGACGGCCCTTCGCGTCGCCCTGCAACATGCCTCGGGCACGAATGTGACCCTGCAGATTGTGGTGACAACCCCCAACGGCCACTTGGTGCTGGCGCGAACGGCGGTGCAGGTGCGCATTGCCGGAACATCAATTGTCGGCTACCTGCTCTCGGCCCTCTCGCTGATCGTGTTGGGTGTCTGGTGGCTGCGCACCTACCGGCGATCGAGCAAGGGTAAGCACGCCCAGTGAGTCAGCACGCGGGGACCGGCCGTCGAATGCTGTCCATGGCGGGCGGCACCGCCGTTTCACGCGCCACCGGCCTCCTACGCGTTCTGGTGTTGGCCTGGGTCCTCGGATTCACCCCCCTCGCCGACGCCTTCAACCTCGCCAACACCGTCCCCAACATGCTCTTCGACCTCGTCCTCGGCGGCATTTTGAGTGCGACGTTCATTCCCGTCTTCGTCGAACGCCTGGCCCTCGATGGTGAACGTCGAGCGTGGCGATCGATTTCCAGTGTCGTTTCCGCCGCCCTCGTATTGCTCCTGGTGGCCACCGTGGTGGCCTGGGTCGCCGCGCCGTGGATTATCCAGGGCTTTACCTTCCTGCACCACGGCACGTCAACGGCCAGTCGCTTGGCCCTTGCCCAGCAGCGCGCTGTCGCGACCTCCTTCCTGCGGTGGTTCGTCCCCCAGATTTTCTTCTACGGCGTCATTGGTATTTCCACTGCGCTGTTGAATATTCGATCAAAGTTCACGGCCGCATCCTGGGCCCCGGTCGCGAACAACATTGTCTGCATCGCGGTGCTGGTGTGGTTCCGTCTCGTCGACGGCCACCCCTCCATTGCCTCGATTTCCCAACACTCCCACTTGCTCTGGCTCGGCCTCGGCACGACGGCGGGGGTGGCGGTGCAGTTCTTGTTGATGACGCCGTCCCTGGCGAGGAGCGATCTCGGCCGAGTTCGCTTCCGCTTCGACCTCGCCGACCCCGCCGTGACGGCGGTTGGCCGGCTCGGGGCCTGGACTCTCGGTGTCGTTCTCACCAACCAGGCCTCGCTCTACGTCGTCCTGGCCCTGGCCTTCGCCACCGGCGGGAACGGCCCGGTGAGTGCCTACACCTACGGCTGGTCCTTTATGCAGATGCCCTACGCCGTTGTGGTGGTGTCGGTCTTGGGTGTACTCACGCCGCAGCTGGCCCAGCTCGCGACGGCGAAGGACTTCGCCGGACTCACCCGCCGACTCCAGCACGGCCTTCGCCAGTCACTCGTCATCATCTTGCCGTGCACCGTGATTCTTGTCGTGCTCGCCCAGCCCGTTGCGGGCATCTTGCTCAATCACGGACACGCGCAGCCCTCGCTGTTGGCCGGCACCGTCCTCGCCCTCTTGGCCATCGGTCTACCCGGGTTCACCATCTTTCAACTGTGCGTGCGAGGGCTCCAGTCGCTCCAGCGCGCAAAGGACGTCTTCCTTCTCTACGTGCTGGAGAACGCGTTAACGATCGGGTTGTGTTTCCTCCTCGGTCGCCACTCCATGAAGGGACTGACCGCCAGCGTCTCGCTGGCCTACGCCGCGAGTGCGGTCGTTGCTCTGATCGTGCTCGCCCAGCGTGAGGTACCGCTCGCGTCCGTGTTGTGGGGCGTGCATATTCGCCGCAGTCTTCTCGCGTCAGCCGCGATGGCCTTCGTCACGGCCGCCGCCTACGCCGCGCTTAACTGGTCGAGCGGCGTCGCCCTCCTGCTGCGGACGGTCTTCGCCCTGGGCGCCGGTGCCCTCACCTACGGTCTCGTCGTGCTCGTCGGTCATCAGAGTCACGGGCGCCGTCAATCTGTGTAAGGCTTGACCGACTTCATTACCGGGGGGACCAATGGCTTCAGTTCGAATTCTGTGTGACAGCGGCTGTGATGTGCCGGACGACATTCGGACCCGTCTGGGTATTGGCCTCGTCTCGCTCACCATTCGCTTCGGCCAAAACGAATATGTCGACCGCGTCACGCTGTCCCCGGCCGAGTTCTGGTCGAAGTGCAAAGAGTCGCCGACCCTGCCCGAAACGGCCGCTCCCTCGCCCGGGGCCTTCCGCGCCGCCTTTGACGAAGCGGCCGACGGCGGAGCCGACGGCATCATTGTCCTCACCATTTCGGCCGACCTCTCCGGCACCTACCAGTCTGCGCAGTTAGCGGCCAGTGAGTTCGAGCGCGTGCCGGTGCGGGTCATCGATAGTCGGGCCGTCTCGATGGCGCAGGGTCTTATCGCCATTGAATTGGCGGAACAGGCCGCCACCGGCACCGGTCTCGACGAGCTCGTCGCCCACGCTGAAGCAATGATTCCCAAAGTCGGCGTCATGGCCATGCTCGACACCCTCGAGCACCTCCAAAAAGGTGGCCGCGTTGGTGGCGCCAAGGCCCTCATTGGTCAGGTGTTGTCAATTAAGCCGCTGCTTAAGCTCGAACACGGTGTCGTCACTGAGGCCGGCCGTCAACGGACCACGTCGCGGGCCCTTCGCCACCTCGCCGATGCCGCCGCGAGCCACGCCCCGCTTCGCCGCTTGGCCATCTTCCACGGTGAGTCGAGTCAACTCGGCGCTCTCGAGGCTCTCGTGGCCGACATCGACTGCGGCCACCCCCTCGTGGTGGCCGATATTGGCCCCACCGTGGGCACCCACGGGGGACCCGGCATTATCGGATTGGCCTGGCTTGAGGCGTAAGCATCGCTCTCGCTAGTAAGTTGAGGACGTGAGCGAACGCGAAACCCCGCACTCTGATCCGGTCGACGTCATTCTCGGCGGCCTCGATGCCGTGCTCGACACCGTCCACGATCGGGTATTGCGACCACTTTTGCTGGTTACCCGCTTTATCGCCTTCGGCTTTGTCCTGTTCGCCCTGGGCCTCGTGCTCCTCATCGCCAGCGTTATTGGTCTCATTCGCTTCGGCAATGTCTTTATTTTCCAGGGCTACGTGTGGCTTAACTACCTCGTCGTAGGGGCCCTCACCACCTGCATCGGTCTACTCATCTGGCGCCGTCGGCGCCCCGTTCCACTGAGGAAGTAATGTCCCACACCCGCGTTCTTATCGTTGGCTCCGGTCCGGCCGGCCTCACGGCCGCCATTTACACCGCTCGCGCCCAGTTGAGCCCAATTGTCATTGAGGGAGAACCCTCCTCGACCACCGACCAGCCCGGCGGTCAGCTCATGCTGACGACCGAAATCGAGAACTTCCCCGGGTTCCCCGAGGCCATTACGGGACCGGAGCTCATGGCACGGATGCGCGAACAGGCCTTGCGCTTTGGCGCGGACCTCAAAGTCACCAAGGTGCAGAAGATCGACACCGCGAGTCGGCCCTTCAAGGTCTGGCTCAGTGAAGACACCGAACCCTCAATCACGGCTGACGCCGTTATTTTGGCCACGGGTGCCCGCTCGCTCATGATGGGCGTCCCCGGCGAGGAGCGTCTGCTCAGCCACGGACTGTCGACCTGTGCAACGTGCGACGGCTTTTTCTTCCGCGGTCAGGACATTGCGGTGGTTGGTGGTGGTGACTCCGCCATGGAAGAAGCCCTCTTCCTCACCCGATTCGCCGGCAGCGTCACGATCGTGCACCGCCGCGACACGCTTCGCGCCTCCAAGATCATGCAGGAACGGGCCTTCGCCAACGAGAAGATTCAGTTCGCGTGGAACTCACAGGTCACCGAAGTCGTCGGTGAGGACCGTGTCTCGGGCCTCAAGGTCCGCGACACCCTCACAGGCGAGGAGCGCACTCTCGACGTCACGGGTATTTTCGTGGCCATTGGCCATGTGCCGAACGCCACGTTGGTCGCCGACCTCGTCGAGCTCGAGGAAGGTGGCTACGTTCGCACGGGGCCCGGTTCCTACACCTCGATCGACGGCATCTTCGCCGCCGGTGACGTGCAGGACCACGTCTACCGCCAAGCGATTACGTCGGCCGGTTCCGGCTGCGTCGCGGCGATCGACGCCGAGCGTTGGCTAGAAGCGCAAGGTTTGTAGTCTCCCTCGCTAAGGTAGGTAGTGCATTTGAACTACCACTGCCTACGGAGGCATTATGAGCGAGAACATCACTACCCTTTCTGACGCTACCTTCGACGAAGTAATTGGCTCGTCCGACAAGCCCGTTTTGGTCGACTTCTGGGCCGAGTGGTGTGGTCCTTGCAAGATGATTGCCCCGATTCTCGAAGAGCTCGCCGTTGAGCAGGCCGACAAGTTCAACATCGCCAAGCTCGATGTCGACGTCAACGTCGCCACGGCCACCAAGTTCTCCGTTATGAGCATCCCAACCTTGTTGTTGTTCAAGAACGGCGAAGTGGTCGCCCGCCTGGTCGGAGCCAAGCCCAAGGGTGCGCTTCTCCAGGAAATCACCGCCAACCTGTAATTGCGCTCGGAAGCGACCCCACTACAGAGTGGTGACGTGGGCGCCAGCGTCCGCGACCTCCATCAACGGCTCGCCGCTTTAGGTTTTGACGTTGCTACCGCCACCCCCGACGTGTTCGATGCCGTCACGACATCGCTGGTCGAAGCCTTTCAGCGGTCGCGAGGTCTCCCCCTGACCGGCGTTGTCGATGCCACCACGTGGCAAAGGCTCGTCGAGGCTGGCTGGCGACTCGGTGACCGGCTGTTATACCTGACCAAGCCCTATTTACGGGGTGACGACGTTGCTGATCTCCAGGTACGGTTGTCTAAGCTCGGGTTCGATCCCGGTCGCATTGACGGGCTCTTTGGCCCCCTGCTCCATCACGCACTTAGTGAATTTCAGCGCAACTGCGCACTGACCGTCGACGGCACCCTCACCCGACGGACCCTGCTTGAACTGCAGCGTGTCACGCCCTCGGCCAGCGATCGCGTACTGGTTACCGACGTTCGCCAGGGTGTCGTGAAGACCCAGGCGGAAGGTCCGATCGTCCTGCACGGCACCAGCCCACTGGTGGCCGAGCTACTGACCGCACTCCCAGCAAGCACCTACGACCGCGAGCGTGCGATAGGTCCCGTTGACCAGTTTGCGCTCTGGGCCAACGAACTACGGGCTCGGGGCGTAATTTCGATCGAAGCCGTGCCCGACGACGGCATCGCGCTGCACTACTGGTCGGGCTATCGCTCCTACTCACGTGAAGGGGAGCGCCTGGCCAGTCGTGTTGCGGCGGAGCTCGCCAATACACCAATTGTCCAACGCCTTACCGTGGCAGGCATGGCGCTTCCCGTCCTCCGTGAAACACAGATGACGTCGCTCCACATCCAACACGGCGAAATCAGCGAGGATGAGCGAGCCCACGTCATTCGTGCCATTTCGGCCGTTGCTGGGGACTTTTTCCACAACTAACTGCTGTTGTGAACAAGCGAAGCCCTTGTTTTCCTTATTTTTCAAGGAAAATGAACTTCTTTTACCCTCAACCCACAACTTAATCCACAGGTTGGGGATAACTTAAAGGAAAAGGTTATCTTTAAGGTTTAAGGTTGCTTCGTCTGGCTGATCGCGATGTAGATGCGCTCAAGGTCGTCGAGGTCGGCAAAATCAATAATGATTCGGCCGTTTCGACCCTTGAGGTCAACGTGCACCCGGGTGTTAAGGAAGTCTTCAAGCAGCTGCTCGAGTTCAGCGACGCTGGCGTCCGGTACGGGACGAAGCCGGGGCTTACCTGGCAGCTCAGGTGCTGTGGTTCCCGTCGGCTCCAGCGGGCGGGGCTCAAGAAATGCCTTGACGGCCTCCTCGGTGGCCCGAACCGACATCTCGTTCTTGATTACGCGCTGCACCATGGCGGCCTGCGCTTGAGCGTCGCTAATAACCAACAGGCTACGGGCGTGGCCGGCTGAGATCTGTGAATTGGCCAGGGCGGCCTGGGCGGCTTCACCCAGTTGCAGAAGTCGAAGGGTGTTCGTAATGTTGGTGCGCGACTTGCCGACTCGCTGAGCAACCTGCTCATGCGTGAGGTCAAACTCATCAATGAGCTGCTGGTAGGCGGCCGCCTCTTCCAATGGGTGAAGGTCGACGCGGTGGAGGTTTTCCACAACTGCCTGCTCCAGCGAGAGGCGGTCGTTAACGGCGTCCTGTACTAGGACGGGAACAGTCGTGAGGCCGGCAATCGTCGCGGCACGCCAACGGCGCTCACCGGCGATGAGTTCGTAGACGCCCTCTTCGGAGTCGTCAGGCCGAACAATGATCGGCTGAAGAACACCCAGCTCGGCGATTGACGACGCCAGCGCCTTCAGGCTTTCGTCATTGAAGGACTTTCGGGGCTGAAACTGATTCGGACGAATAGAGCCAATGGCGACCTCACGTAGAGGACCGGCGCCAGTCGTTGCTTCAGTTGTCTCGACTGGTTCGTTGCCCTCGGGAATCAACGCACCAAGTCCCTTACCAAGTCCGGGCTTCCTAACCATTCATAATCTCCTCTGCTAGTGCCCGGTACGCCTTTGCCCCACGCGACTGCGGGTCAAACGTGGTGATTGGCTGCCCGTGAGAGGGGGCTTCGGCCAATCGGACCGTCCGGGGAATTCTGGTGCGACAAAGTTCTTCAGCAAAATGGCGACGAACCTCAATTGCAACATCCTGTGACAAGGTATTGCGGGCGTCGTACATGGTCAGAACGACCTTGCTGATCTTCAGGGTGGGGTTCAGGTTCCGCTGAACCAGATCAATGATGTTCCGCAGCTGAGTGAGACCCTCGAGTGCGTAGAACTCGGTTTGAACCGGCACCATGATGTCGGTGGCTGCGGCAAATGCATTAATCGTGATGAGGCCGAGTGACGGGGGGCAGTCGATAAAGACGTAGTCGAAGTCTCCCTCCACCGACGCCAGAGCCCGCTTTAACCGAAGTTCCCGCGAAATGACGGCAGTCAACTCCTGCTCAACACCGGCCAAGTCAAGGGTGGCGGGGGCAACGAAGAGGTTGGTGAAGCCCGTTGGCTCAACAATGTCAACCATTGGAACGTCATTAAGAAGAACGTCGTAGACCGACTTCTCAAATCGACGGCCGTCAACACCTAAGCCCGTCGTGGCGTTACCCTGGGGGTCAAGATCAACGATTAGCACGCGCTTCCCGGCTTCAGCCAACGCCGCGCCCAGGGAAGTGGTGGTCGTGGTCTTACCGACGCCACCCTTCTGGTTTGCAACGGCAAAAATCCTCATTGTGCTGGCTTCAGCCATGTGCCTCTTCCCGACTAGCGAATTTCCGACACTGCGTCGAACCCTTGCTATTCAACTCGCTTTTCGGTCGTACGTCAAGTACCAATGTTTCACGTGAAACAGTCCCCTTGGGAATAGAGCCCAGCCCTGCTAGCGCGGTAAACACTCGAGGATTAAAACCTTCGCCTATGCCCCGACCCTTGTTTCACGTGAAACATTGTCGCGTCCTCACTACCTGAGTATCTAGCTGCTAACCGGTGAGGAGGTCTGCCTCAAGAATGTTTCACGTGGAACATCATGAACACAGTTCCTATTGCGTTAGCTTGAAAAACTGTTTCACGTGGAACATTTTGACTTCGAGGCCCTTCACCGTCCTAGTGTTTCACGTGAAACAACGTTCGGGCATCTGTCTAACCAATTGCCAGTACAGAGGAGGCGGCCTTGGGCTTACAATCTCCGGCCCTTGCTGAGAGTGGGGCGGGCAATGGCGTTCCACCACCACTCCGCCCCCAGCGATCCAATGCTCTGTTGTTTCACGTGAAACAATATTGAGGGTCCGTAGCAGCGTTGCTTAGTTGTCGAGCTTCCGGCCACTTGTCCGAGTGCGGCAGAACCCCGACTTTCCGGCACGCCCCCTCCTTGAAGCACCAGGCTTCATGGCCTTGCTACTTCGAGTGAGCGTTCTTGCCTGGGGCGCCTTAACTCCCAGACGTATCCTCCTTTGGGGTGGCAGCCCTCTTACCTGTTTCTAGAGGTGCACAGCGGCCCAGACGAGTCGTTCCATTAGGCGGCGGTGTGAGCACGGAGGGCCCGGTTAAGTTCAAGACCGAGTGTCTCATGAAGAGTCGCAACCGAAGCTGGTTGAGTCGACCAAACCTCCCCTCTTCTTTGGCAATGCGCGTGAGGCTATCCCTAAGGTAACGCCGATGAGCACTGAGGCACCCCCTTGATCACACGGGGATTGCCGTGCTTTCCATTGGCACAGCCACCGTCCGCTTTGGTTGGTCAGGTAGGGACTTAACTTCGCCGGAATTTCTGGATGGATTTAGCAGACTTCCAGATGGGCCCGTATAGCCCTGCTACCCCTACGACGCAACTCTCGGCCTCCTTTAAAGTAACGGTGCACCTGTGGTCGGACCATTGGCGCCCCGGCAATGGTTGTGACCATTTCCTGGGGGCACCTTTCGGCCGGCCTGGGTCGTATGCCGTTGTTTGGCAGAGCGGATTAGGTGTCGAGGCTTACATCCGGCCGAGCGTTTGGTTGTTCACAAAAGAAAAGCCCCGCGGCACGGAATGCCGCGGGGCTTTGTGTTTCACGTGAAACATTAAAACAGGGGTGTTTTCCCGGGTGTCCCAATCGACCGGGGGAACCGCTCCGGCGTGGGGCGCACTTTACGGAGCAACTGATACGCAGCCCCGTGACGAACCCGCTCACCGACATGAAGTCCTACCTGACCCAGAGCGTCGGGCTTCCACCGACTGGGGCTGTCGTCGTTCGGTGGCTCAGAAACAATCAGAGTTCCCCCAACCTTCAAAAAACGAACGGCACACTCTGCTGTGACTGCAGGCGGTCCGAAGGAACGGGCAGTTACGAGGTCAAACTTCTCATCTAATTCCCGCTCACGTGAAAGCTGTTCCGCTCGCCCAGTCCAGACTGACCCTTGCGTTGGCGCCCCCTCCCACGTGAGTACTTCACGCAAGAAGGCAGTTCGCTTCTCCATTGCGTCAACAAAGACGGTAGGAACCTCCCAGTCGTGCAAAAGGACGAGCCCTGGCAGACCGCCACCGCTCCCAAGATCCAACATTGACGTGGGGGCCACGTCTGAAACGTCACGCCATGCAGCGGCAAATCCCCGTGCGTGGGCGATTTGCTGCTCCATTGGTACTGGTCCTAAAAAACCACGCGCCCTCGATTCCTCGAGGGCGCGGGCTAACCATTCGGTTGTTGTTGTCATGCTTATGCGGGCGCGATTACCACAAACCGGCGAGGCTCTTCACCTTCGGAACGGGTAACAACTGCGTCGTTCGACGTCAAGGAGTCGTGAATCGCCTTGCGGTCAGCGGCCGACATCGGCTCAAGAGCGCGCTCTTCACCAGTCTCAACCACTTCCTGCGCAACCTGTCCGGCGAAACGGCCAAGTGCGGCAACGCGACGCTCGCGGTACTGCGCAACGTCGACCAGGATGCGGTCAGTGCGGCCGGGGCTCTTCGCCTGGACCACGGTGCGGGTGACTTCCTGTAGGGCCTGCAGCGTGGTGCCGCGCGGTCCGACCAGAACACCGAGCTCCGTCGGGGGAGTGGCGTTAACAGCGATCTCCACCGTCTCGGCGTCGATCTCCTTCACCGTCACCTCGGCGGTGATGTTCATCGAAGCAAGAAGGCCGGTGAGGAACTCCTTTGCAATCGCACCCTGCTCTTGGAGGGAAATTCCTTCAGCCATACTGTTCTCCTTTGATGAAACCTTTTCTGGGCGCGGGGCCTTCTTGGCCTCGCCCTGCTTCGGGCGGGCGCCTTCAGTCTTTTCCTTTGGCGGCTTACGCTCACCATCATTCTGCTGCTTCGGCGCCTTGTTGCGATCGCCGCGCTCGTTCGTGCGGGGTCGGTCTTCACGACCACCCGAACGGCGGGAGCGCTTCGGACGAGGTCCGGCGGGACGGACTCGAGCTCGCACACGCGCTTCACCGCGGATACGACCAAAGAGGCCAGCCTTGGGCTCCTCTAGTACTTCAACTTCGGCGTCATCACGGTGCACGCCGAGGTGCGCCAAAGCGCGCTCGGTTGCTTCGTCAATTGACTTGCCAGTGGTTTCTACCCAATCCATGGATTACCGGGCCTTTCTTTTCCGCTTCGCGTTCGAACGGTTCTGTGCTGCTGAGGACTTTAAGGTTGAAGGTTTAGCGTCAGAGTCTGAATTCCGGCTTCCACCAGGGATTTCGCGCTCTGTCTCTTTCTTACCCGCCTTCGTCGGGTCCGAAACACCAGTCGCAAACATGACGTACTGGGTGATGATTCGAATGATGGTCGACGAGATCATGTAGACGACCACGGCCGCCGGAATGATCACGTAGAAGTAGAAGAAGACGATGGGCAAGATTCGCTGCATGGTCTGCTGCTGGGCTGGAATCGGCTGGCCCGTCTTCTTATTGCGGTTGTTTACCTGCGACATCTGGAAGTACTGGAGGCCAACGGCGAACAACACCAGTGCAAAGAAGGGCAACTGGGCGTAGATCGAGGAGTGGTGGCTGAAGGTCTTAAGGCTCAGGTCAACGCCAAAGACACGAATCTGTCCGTGCGACGCCACCAGGCTGTGGTACATCTTCGAGGACTGCGGGATGTAGCGCGGCTGAGCCGTCACAACGCCGGCCACCACCTTGGTGTAGGACAAACCCTTGATAACACTGTACAAAATGAAGAGGAAGGGGGCCTGAAGCAGGACCGGAAGGCAGCCACCCACCGGGTTAACCCCTTCTTCCTTGTACAGCTTCATCAGCTCGTCGTTCAAGGTCTGGCGGTTCTCCACACCCTTGTACTTCTGCTGGAGCTTCTTAATCTCCGGCTGTACGCGCGACATGGCGATCATCGACTTAGTGCTCTTGACCGTAAAGGGCGTCAAGAGACCCATAATCACGATTGTCAACATCACGATGGCGAAGGCGTAATTGGGAATCACACCATAGAAAAAGGCCAAAAGCCAGCCGAAAATTCGGAAAATTGGCTGAAATAGCTGGCCAAGTGGGTGGGTAAGTGAACTCACTTTGCAATCCTTGCTTTCTTTGGTTCTGGAACGAGATCAATGCCGTGGGGCCCAAGGGGTCGACACTTCAAAATACGGCGGGTCGCAAGCATCGTGCCCCGAAATGCACCGTGGGTTAAAAATGCCTCGTGGGCGTACTCAGAGCAGCTCGGATAGAAGCGACAAGGGGCAATTCGCCCGGCGCGAGCCTTCTGGTACCAGCGAACGGCCTTCGCGAGCCCGGCAGCCATCGACGAACTAGATGGCATTGGCTCGCCTGATAGCGGCGCTGAGGTGAAGAGTAAGTTCGTCATAGGTCAGATCTTTCGTACCATTCGCGCACTTGATCAGGTAAATTCCTGCCAGCGGCGATGGTGAAAGTCCGTCTACCACAGACCGAAGTCGACGTCGAATGCGGTTTCGTTGCACCGCGTTCCCGACTTTTCGGCTAATTGCGTAGGCCACACCTGCTTGTCCAGATTCAGGATGTGCGACAAAAACCACACGTAGTGGTCCGCTGCCACCCCGGCCTGTTGGACGAGTGAACTCCGCAAATTGCCGTCGGGATACGACCCGACCAGGCATGGGAAGATCAGACCGTCAGCTGGTGACGGCCCTTGTCACGACGGGCCTTAAGAATGGCGCGACCAGCGCGAGTGCGCATACGGGCACGGAACCCGTGCGTCTTGGCGCGCTTACGCTGATTTGGCTGGTAGGTACGCTTCACAAAAACCTCATCTCAAACTCTTCTTAGGCGCGACGCGGTACCCCCTGGGGGTCGCAGCCGTGCTGTGGACAACCATCTTACCCGAAAAATCGGCCGGTTTGAAAAGTTCTCTTCTACGGGTGTATGGTTTGACTTCCTACGGGGGGGTTACGCACAACTTCTTACGGTTCTTTCCTGTGGATAACGTAAGAATTGGGCTGTGGAGGAACTAGAAATGCGAAGTGAAGAATTCTGGCAGGCACTTCAAGAAGCCATGAAAAATAAGGCTTCTGAGGCGATGTGGTCAGCTGGGTTGAGTTCTCTCCGCCTTGTGGATTACTCCAACGGTGTCTTAACGATCGCCGCTCCGAATCAAATCCAACTTTTGCGCGTCCAACAGAAATATTTGCCCTTCATTACCGAAGAGGCCCAGCACCTCAGTGGTGTTCCAACCACGGTCTCGCTCGTAGTAAGCCCCGAGTCGGTTGTTCCACTGCTGGAACCTGAGCCCCAAGAAGCCAGTGAAACCGTCGACGCAGTCGCCGCCGCCCTTCCGGCGAGCGATCGACCTCTCCGCCTGAATAAGCACATGACCTTTGACTCCTTCGTCGAGGGTCCATCCAACCGCTTAGCCCGCGCGGCCGCGATTGCCGCCGCGGAAACACCTGGTCGTGCCTACAACCCACTCATGATGTACGGCAACTCGGGGTTGGGTAAAACTCACCTTCTCCATGCCATTGGCAACTACATCCAGGAGAACTACCCGTTCCGCAAGGTGCTCTACGTTTCGACCGAGACCTTCCTAAACGACTTCATTCGGGCTATTCAAACACGAACTCAGCTTGCCCTCCACGAGCGGTACCGCGAAATCGACGTTCTCCTCATTGACGACATTCAGTTCATGGAACAGCGCGGCGAGACGTTCCATGAAGAGATTTTCCACACCTACAACACCTTGCACTCCGAAGGTAAGCAGATTGTGTTGACGTCCGATCGATCACCCAAGGACCTCGGTGGACTGCAAGACCGATTCCGCAGCCGTCTGCTGCAGGGTCTCGTTACCGAAATCGGACAGCCGGACCTCGAAACTCGTATTGCCATCTTGATGGCCAAGGCCGAGCGTGAAGGAATTGATCTGCCCTCTGAAGTAGCGGAGTGGATTGCCCACCGTGTGCGGGACAATATTCGAGAACTTGAAGGTTCAATCACCATGTTGCGGGCCTTTGCCGCACTGCGCCAAGAACCAGTGTCGCTAGAGCTCGCCAAGACGCACCTCACCAACCTTGGTCACGAGCACGTCGTTTTGAAGCCGGAGACCATCATCGATGTTGTTTCGACCTTCTACGGCCTGTCGTCAGACGATGTGCGGGGTGCGAAGCGTTTGCGCCCACTGGTCCACGCTCGTCACGTCGCCATGTTCCTCGTGCGTGATTTGCTGGACAACTACTCGTACCCAATGATCGCTCGCATCTTCGACAACCGCAATCACACCACCGTCATTAGTGGTGTCGAGAAGGTAACGCAGCAACTCGCCACTAACCCCGAGCTTCTCGCCCAGGTGAACGAACTCAAGCGCCGTCTCCAGGGGGAACAGTCATAAATCTTGTGGGAATCTTCGTTGGTCTTGTGGATTAACCGCGGACAAATAGTGAGTCATCCACATGAAGCAAAAGTTGAATGAAGAAGGTTTAAAGAATTACTCACAAGCCTGTGGAGAAACAGGGTTGAAAAAGATGGTCGTTAATCAGGGATTTTGTGAAGATACCCACAAATACACACCCCTACTACTACCAAGATATTTAGACAAAGAAAAACACACGTATTCTCAGTAGGAAAGAAAGGCAGTCCAATGAAGTTCAAATCCGAACGCGACATTCTTGTTGAGGCCCTAAGCGCGGCGAGTCGCGTGGTAGCAACTCGCCTTATTGGCGCCTCGTCAGGCATCCTCCTCTCCCTCACTGGCAACCAGCTCACCGTGACCGGCACCGACCTCGACATCACTATTCGAACCAACGTCGATGTCATTGGTCTCGAAGATGGCTCCACCGTTGTCCCCGCGCGATTGATCGTTGACGCTGTGCGCTCATTGGAGGCCGGTGCGGTCACCATCGCCTCGAGCGACGAGTCGGTTGAAGTGTCCTTGGGTCGTGCCAAGTTCTCGCTGCGCACGTTCGCCGTAATGGACTACCCGAACCTGCCACCGGTGACCGGTGCCTTGACGACTGTTCCCGCCCTTGATCTCATCCAGGGTCTGAACCAGGTTGTTCGCGCTGCCGCCAACGACGATGCCCGCCCACTCCTCACCGGTGTGTTGTTCACCAACGAAGGTGGCACCCTGCGCCTTATCGCTACCGACTCGTACCGTCTGGCCGTCCGTGACGTCCCCGGCGTTGCGGGACTGGGTGGCAACCACGACCTTCTCGTGCCCGCACGGGCCCTGCAGGAACTGCAGCGGGTTGCTTCATCGCTCCCCTCGGACGCCGAAATTGGTGTGACGCTGACTGACGCCGAAATCTGCTTCGTGGTTGGTCGCTCGACCATCGCGTCGCGTTTGATCGACGGGAACTACCCATCGGTGCTGCAGTTGATTCCTGCGAGCTACCCCAACCAGCTGCGAATTGCTAAGGACACCCTCCTGACCTCCCTTCGTCGCGCCAAGTTGCTCGCCAAGGACTCCACCTCCTCCGTTCGCCTCACTGCCAAGGAGAAGAGCCTCGAGATCCGTACGCAGAGCCACGACACGGGTGACATCGAAGACAACGTCGACGCTGACTACCAGGGTGAAGAGATCACCATCGCCTTCAACCCGGGCTTCTTGATTGAAGGTGTTGAAGCGGTGCCGGGTGACGAAGTGGTGTTGGAAATGACTGATGCGGTGCGTCCGGCCATGGTGCACGGCGTCGAGGACCTCCGTTTCCGTTACCTCTTGATGCCCGTCCGCGTTCAGTAGTCACGAGATCTCGTGGGGCTCCACGAACTAGTTCTACGCAACTTCCGCCTCTTCGAGGAAAAGTCGTTTCGTCCTGACCCAACCGCCGTCACGGTCTTGTTGTCGCCCAACGGGTCGGGAAAAACATCGATCCTCGAAGCGGTCTACGCCCTGGCCACCGCGCAGTCGTTTCGTACAACAACAGCTAGTGACATGGTCCGATCGGGAGAAATGGTCGCTGAGGTCCACGGGATTCTGTTTCACCACGAACGCCGAGTTCAGGTAGATCTCACCCTGACTCGGGGAACTCGGAACACTACCAAGCGCATGCTCGTGAATGGGCAGCGACCGACGTCGCGAGCAGAGTTGTCCGAGGTCCTCCCGGTCACAATTTTCACCCCCGAAGGGGTGGATATCGTGCGCCAAGGCCCCGAACACCGGCGGACATTCCTCACGACGCTGCTCACCGACGTCGACCTCGCCACCGGCGAACCAGTGGAGCGTTTCGCCCGGGTGCTGCAACAACGAAACGCCCTGTTGCGCAGTTGGCAGGGACAGCGACCATCACCGAGTGCTCGGGCCGAACTTGACGTGTGGGACGATGAATTCGTTCAGGCCGCGGAGACACTGCTTGGCTATCGCGAAGCCACCGTGGCCCAACTGGCCCCACTAGTTCCTGAGAACTACCACACCCTTTCGCACACCGCGCAAGCGGTGGGGGTTACCTACGAGCGATCCTGGACGGGAGAGCTGCGTGAGGCGCTGCAACGAGCATTCGCTGACGACGTGCAACGGGGCTACTCCACCTGTGGCCCCCACCGCGACGACATCACCCTTTTTCTCGATGGTCGCGATGCTCGCCGACAGGCCTCACAGGGCGAACAGCGCTCATTTGCGTTGGCGCTACGACTGGCTGGCCACAGCCTGGTTCAGCGCCGTCGTGGTGTTGATCCCCTGCTCCTCCTCGACGATGTCTTTAGTGAACTTGACCCCCTCCGCTCCGAGCGACTGCTTCACCTGCTGCCAGTTGGTCAGACCATCGTTACGACGGCGACCCCGCTTCCCCAAAGCATGACTCCGGCCGCTATCGTCGACATCACGAGGGACTAATGCGACGTTTTTCTGATCAACCTGAAGGCATCGGCGACATTCTTAATACGCTGGCGTCGCGGATGAAAAAAGTCGATTTGCGCATCATCGATGAGGTCCGCACCCTCTGGCCCACCATTGTTGGTGAAGTCCTCGCCGAGCGCTGCCGACCCGAACTCGTGAAGAATGGGGTATTGCTTATTTCGGTCCCGTCGGGTGCGTTCGCCCAACGAATCTTGGAGGACCAAGAGGTGATTTTGGCTGGATTTTCACCCCTCGGTGAGCGGGCGCCAGTGTCGCTCCGTCCACTCATTGAATCTTCTTTGTAAGCCTTGAAAAATAAGGCTTTTCCGGCGCCGATGCGACCGTTTTGTCACAGCAAACAAAGTAGGATTTAGGGGTTCCCGCAAGGGGTGTGGCTGCGCACGGCGCGCCTCCAATTTTCTGTTGAAAGGAATACTTCGTGGCTGAAAAGTCCAAGGGGTCCTCGAGCTACGGCGCGAGTGACATCACGGTTCTCGAGGGACTCGAGCCCGTTCGCGTTCGCCCCGGTATGTACATCGGATCGACTGGTCCGGCCGGTCTTCACCACCTCATCTGGGAAGTCGTCGACAACGCAGTGGACGAGGCAATGGCCGGGTACGCGACGCGTATCGACGTGACCATTTTGAAGAACGGTAGCTGCCGGGTCGTCGACGATGGCCGTGGTATTCCGGTCGACGAACACCCGCAGTACCCTGGCAAGTCGGCGGCCGAAATCGTGCTGACCGTACTGCACGCCGGCGGAAAGTTCGGCGGTGAGGGCTACAAGGTGTCGGGTGGTCTCCATGGTGTGGGTGTTTCCGTCGTGAACGCTCTTTCGACCTCGCTCAAGCTGGAAATCGATCGAAATGGCAAGCGTCACGAACTGAACTTCCTCGACGGTGGTAAGCCGCAGGGGGGCATCCGAGTAACCGGAGACGCACCTCGCGGGCGCACCGGTACGACCGTGACGTTCACCCCCGACCCGACGATCTTCGAAGATGTCGAGTTCCGCGCTCAGACGGTCCTCGAGCGTCTGCAGATCATGGCCTTTTTGAACAAAGGTCTCGAGATTCGTTTCGAAGACGAGCGGTCCGGGCGCGAAGCCAAAGAAACCTTCAAGTACAACGGTGGCATCGTGGACTATGTCCGCCACCTCAACAACGCCAAAGAGTCGTTGTTCCGCAAGGTCGGCTTCTATGAGCAGTCTGAAGAAGGTCAGGAAGTCGAAGTGGCCTTCCAGTGGAACACCGGGTACTACGAGAGCATTCACTCGTTCGCCAACGGTATTTCCACCATTGAGGGCGGTATGCACGAAGAGGGTTTCCGCAAGGCCATCACCAACGTGCTCAACCGCTACGCCCGCAAGCGCAACCTTCTGAAGGAGAAGGATGACAACCTGACGGGTGACGACATCCGCGAAGGTCTCACCGCCATCATCTCGGTGCACCTCGCCGAGCCGCAGTTTGAAGGCCAGACCAAGGGCAAGCTTGGCAACGTCTCGATGCGTTCGCTCGTCGAGCGCGCGACGAACGAAAAGCTCGCCGAGTGGCTCGAAGAGAACCCCAAAGAGGGTGGCCAGATTGTGGCCAAGGCCATTCAGGCCTCCCGCGCTCGCATGGCCGCTCGACAGGCTCGCGACCTCACCCGTCGCAAGACGGCCCTTGATGGTGCCGGTCTTCCCGGCAAGCTCGTCGACTGCTCGTCGAAGGACCCGCGTGAGTGCGAGCTGTTTATCGTTGAAGGTAACTCGGCCGGTGGTTCCGCGAAGGACGCACGCAACCCGCGCAACCAGGCGATTCTCCCGATTCGCGGCAAGATCTTGAACGTCGAGAAGGCGCGCACCGACAAGATTCTCAAGAACACCGAAATTCAGGCACTGATCTCCGCCATTGGTGCTGGTGTTGAAGCCGACTTCGATGTGTCAAAGACGCGTTACGACAAGATCATCTTGCTGGCCGACGCCGACGTTGACGGCAGCCACATTCGAACGCTGCTGCTCACGTTCTTCTTCCGACAGATGACGGAACTGGTGAACAACGGTCACGTCTACGTGGCACAGCCACCGCTGTACTCGACGCTGGTCGGCAAGGAAAAGGTTTACCTGCGCGACGACGCCGCCAAGGAAGCCTTCCTCCGCGAGAACCCGAACCACAAGAACGACTTCCAGCGCCTGAAGGGTCTGGGTGAGATGGACTTCGATGAACTCCGCGACACCACGATGGACCCCACTAAGCGCGCCCTGCTGCAAATCACCGTTGAGCAGGCGGCGTTGGCCGATGAGGTCTGCTCAATTTTGATGGGCGACGATGTGCCGCAGCGCCGCCACTTCATTCAGACGAACGCAAAGGATGTCCGCTTCCTCGACATCTAGACGAGAAGGAAACTACGTATGGCTCGAACACCTAAGACCCCAGACACCACCGACGGCGACGAAGTACGCGGGTACGTCGAACCCATCGAGATCAACCTCGAGATGGAGCGCTCCTTCCTGGAGTACTCCATGTCGGTCATTGTTTCTCGTGCACTCCCCGACGCCCGCGACGGACTCAAGCCGGTCCACCGCCGCATCCTGTACTCCATGTTTGACCAGGGGCTTCGTCCCGACCGTCCCCACACCAAGTGCGCCAAGGTGGTCGGAGAAGTCATGGGTACCTACCACCCACACGGTGACAGCGCCATCTACGACGCCCTTGTTCGTATGGTGCAGGACTTCGCCATGCGCCACCCGCTCATCAGCGGTCACGGCAACTTCGGCGGTACCGGACCAGACGAAGGTGCGGCGGCCATGCGCTACACCGAATGTCGTTTGGCCCCACTCGCTCTCGAGCTCCTCGACTCCATTGACGAAGAGACGGTCGACTTCGAACCGAACTACGACAATTCGACGCAACAGCCCACGGTGTTGCCGTCGCGATTCCCCAACTTGTTGGTGAACGGATCGCAGGGTATTGCCGTTGGTATGGCGACGAAGATTCCACCCCACAACTTGGGTGAAGTCATCGACGCCGTCCTGCACTTGCTGGCCAACCCCGACGCGACTCCCGACGACCTGATGGCCTTCGTGAAGGGTCCGGACTTCCCCACGGGCGCCCAGATTCTCGGACGCCAGGGCATCCTGGACGCTATTCGTACGGGACGCGGATCCATCAAGATGCGCGCCGTCGCGGAGATCGAAGAGACGTCGCGCGACACGCGCATCGTCGTGACCGAATTCCCCTACGAAGTTTCGGTGGAGTCGATTGAAGAAAAGATCTACGACCTCGTTAAGAACAACGAGATTGATGGCATTGCCGAAGTGCAGAACGACTCGGCTGGTCGCCAGGCCCGCCTCGTCATTCGTCTAAAGCGCGACGCTAACGCCAACGTGATCTTGAACAAGCTCTACAAGAACACGACCCTGCAGACGACGTTCGCCGTGAACCAGCTCGCGCTGGTAGATGGCGTGCCCCGCACGCTCAACCTGGCGCAGGCGCTCGGTCACTACATCGACCACCAGGTCGACGTCGTTACTCGCCGCACCCAGTTCCGTCTTCGCAAGGCCGAAGCCCGCGCCCACATCGCTGAAGGTCTCTTGCGGGCCATCGACATGCTCGACGCCGTGATTGCCACGATTCGAAACTCGGACGACCGCGGTGCGGCTCGCATCTCGTTGATGGCTAGTCCTTTCGACTTCTCCGAAGAACAGGCCAACCACATCCTCGACATGACGCTTGGCCGTCTGACCCGACTTGGTCGGAGCGAACTCGAAGAGGAGGTGGCCAAGCTCCGCGCGTTGATTGCCGAGTTGCAGGAGATTCTCTCGACGGACGCCAAGTTGCGTGCGGTCATTGCTGACGAGATCACGGTTATCCGCGACAAGTACGCCACCCCGCGTCTCACGGCCATCGTGAATGACCCGGGTGAGCTGGGCATGGAAGACCTCATTGATGACGAAGACGTTGTCATCACCATGACCCAGGCCGGCTACATCAAGTCAGTGTCGGCCGACGCCTTCCGCACGCAGGCGCGCGGTGGACGTGGCGTCCAGGGTGCGAAGCTGAAGGAAGAAGACTTCGTCGAGCAGATTGTGCACACGACGACGCACGCCTACTTGTTGTTGTTCTCCAACCTGGGTCGCGTGTTCCGCCTCCGCGGACACGAGATTCCCATTAAGGAGCGCACCGCTAAGGGAACGGCCATCGTTAACTTGCTGAACCTGCAGCCCAACGAGCGCATCCAGGCCATTGTGACGACCAACGACTTCCCCGAGGACAAGTTCCTGGTCTTCGCCACGGCTGACGGCACCATCAAGAAGACCCCCTTCTCGGAGTACGACAAGTCACGACGCGAAGGCTGGATTGCGATCAAGTTGCGCCCGGGTGACGAGGTCGTGCGTGTTGTTGCGACCAGCGGCACCGACGACCTCATGGTCGTGACCTATCGCGGCATGTCGATTCGCTTCAGCGAGACCGAGGTCCGTGAAATGGGTCGCGACGCAACAGGTGTTCGCGGCATCAAGCTCAAGGATGACGACAAGGCGATTTCGCTCGACCTCATCCGCGATGACGCCGACCTGTTCCTCGTTACCGACACCGGTTTCGGTAAGCGCGTCAAGGTGGAGCGCTTCAATCGTCAGGGTCGTGGCGGCATGGGCGTTCGCGCCATCAAGCTGACGGCGGCTCGCGGATTCGTGGTCGCGGCCTTCATGGTGCGATTCACCGACGAGATCTTGCTGGCCTCGAGCGGCGGTGTGCTGATCCGCACGCCGGTGCGTGAGGTTTCGTCGCAGGGTCGTGACGCCACCGGTGTTCGGGTGATGAACCTGGATGAGGGCCACACCGTGGCCACCGCGGCCGCCGTACCGGCCGAGGAAGTGGAATAGCGCTCCGACCAGCCATCTCATCAGGAGATGAGTAGTCGATTGTCTGGAAAATCGCACCGCCATCGGGCAAACTAGTCCGATGGCGGTGCGATTTTTAAGTGCGGCAGAAGCAGTCTCGCTTCTGCGTCCGGTTGAGCGCGTGGGGCTGGGGTTGGTGACCGGTACCCCTCGCACGATTATGGCGGAACTGTCAAAGCGGACCGACTTTGAGGACATCACCTTCAGCGGTGGTCTGCTCCTCGGCACCTATGACATCTTCACCCAACCAACGACGCACTATCGCTGCAGTTTCTTCGGTGGGGGCGAGCGATGGGCCAAGGCCAATGGCGGTGATATCTCCTTCGTTCCCTCCTTCTTCCGTCACTACGGGCTGCTGATTCAACACCTCGCGCCCCGCGTCATGATGACGCAGGGTGCGATGCCCGACGAGAACGGCTTCGTGAGCCTCTCGCTCTATAACGGCGCTCACCTTGAGGAGTTCCGCCGCGCCGGTCGCGACCCCGACCGCCTCCTCATCATCGAGGTGTCGCCCCACTTCCCGCGGACCCGAGCGTTGCCGGGCCACGAGCACACTATTCACGTTGATGACATTGACGTCTTGGTGGTGACCGAGGCCGCACCGACCGTCTTGCCGAACGAGGCGGGCACCCCAGAGGACTTCGCCATCGCCGAATACGCCGCGACCTACGTGAAGGATGGGGCCACCCTCCAGACCGGTATCGGTGCCGTTCCAAACCTCGTGGCCGAGGCGCTGGTTCGCCGTGACGGCGGGGACTACGGCGTGCACTCTGAAATGTTCACCGACGGTCTGTATCAGTTGATGCGGGCCGGCAAGGTGACCAACGCCCGCAAGCGTCTCCACCCCGGCAAGGCGGTGACGACGTTCGCGCTCGGGAGTGCCGAACTCTACGAGTTCCTCGACGAAAACGAGGACGTCGGCTTTGCGCCCGTCTCCTACGTGAACGATCCGGCCGTGATTGCCCAGAACTCCCAGCTGGTCTCGATTAACTCGGCCCTCGAAGTCGACCTCTACGGTCAAATCGTCGCCGACACCATTGGCCCGCGCCAGTATTCCGGCGTCGGTGGGCACATGGACTTTGTCGAAGGCGCGAGTCTGTCGCTGGAGCACACCTCGCTCATCTGCCTGCAATCAACGGCCGTAGTGAACGGGGTCCGCAAGAGTCGTATCATTGGTGAAATGACTCCTCACTCGGTGGTAACAACGCCACGCCATCTGACTGGGGTCATCGTCACCGAATTCGGTTGTGCCGACCTTCGCGGTCTCAACGTACAAGAGCGAGCGCAAGCCTTAATTGCCATTGCCCACCCGGACTTCCGAGACGATTTACGAGCCCACGCCGCGTTACTGGGCCGCTAAGTGCTCATTGTCCGTGATTTAGGGATTGAGATCGGCGCGCGCCGTATCTTGGAGCCTGTCTCCTTCACCGTCGGTAACGGCGAGAAGGTCGGCCTGGTCGGTCGCAACGGCGCCGGCAAGTCGACGCTGCTGTCCGTACTCCTGCTCGAGACGCCCGAACACCTGCGCATCACGGGCAACGTGCAGCACCAGGGCCGCGTGGCCCACTTGCCCCAGGAGCCAGTGCCCGGTGGACTCGGTGTCGAGCCGATCGGCCTCAGCCACGTCCTCAGCGCTCGCGGCATCGACAAGCTCGACGCCGACATGCAGCACGCTCGCCACGCCCTGGCTGCCGACCCGACCGAAGAGACCATCGAGCGCTTCACCGCCCTCGAGGAGGCCTTCCGTGAGGCAGGTGGCTACGAAGCCGAGTCGGAAGTTGCTCGCTTGGCCGACGGTCTCGGCCTGGAACAGGAACTGCTGCTCGAAGACCTGAACTCCTTGTCGGGTGGTCAGCGCCGCCGCATCGACCTCATGCGCGTGCTCTACGAGCAGCCCGAGACCATGGTGCTGGACGAACCGACGAACCACCTCGACAAGGCCGCCAAGCGGTGGCTCTTCGACGAGCTCGACCGCTTCCGCGGCACGGTCTTGGTGATTAGCCACGACTTGCCCCTCCTCGACAAGTCGATTGACCGCGTCTTAGCGCTGCGCGACGGTCAGTTGCGGGAGTACAAGGGCAACTACTCGAAGTTCCTCGAACAAGAAGAGGCTCGTCGTCTGGCCGAAGAGAAGATGGCCATGCACCAGGGCGAGCAGATTGACCGCATGAAGGACTTGGCGAACTCGATGCGAGGACAGACGGCGACCCGTGCCCGCCTCGCCAAGGTGCTCGACCGCAAGATCGAGAAGCTCGAAGACAACCGCGTTGAGGTCACCAAGGCCGAAAAGAAGGTCGTCTTCCGACTCCCCGTGCCGCCGCGTAGTGGTGACGTGCCGATGACGGTCGAGAAGGTCGCCGTTCGCTACGGCGATATGCAAGTACTGAGCAACGTCAACTTCATTACGCGACGGGGCGACCGCATCCTGATCGTCGGAAAGAACGGCGCCGGTAAGTCGTCGCTGCTGCGGTGCCTCGCCGGGACCCAGACTTCCTTTAGCGGCACAGTCAAGTTCGGGGCCAACGTGACCATGGGCTACTTCGCCCAGGAACACGAGCAGCTCGACTTCACTAAGACGGTGCTCGATCACCTGGCGAACGCCACGGTTCAGACCGAGGTGCAGCGCCGGGCCCTCCTCGGCGCCTTCGGCCTTAAGGGGTCGGCCGCCCACCAGCTACCGGGAACGCTCTCCGGTGGTGAGCGGGCCAAGTTGGCACTGGCCATCCTGGCCGCTTCCGACGCCAACCTGTTGCTGCTCGACGAACCGACGAACAACCTCGACCCGGCGAGCGTCCAGGCTTTGGGTGAAATGATGGGCCAGTGGCAGGGCACCATCGTGGCGGTGAGTCACGAACGAGATTTCGTCGAAGCCCTGAAGCCGACCCACGCCGTCTTGCTGCCCGAGGAGTATTTCGACCTCTGGCGTGACGACTACATGGACATGATTGAGCGCCGCTAGGCCTTAAAAGTTTTCTCCCTGGACCCCCGGGCGCTGAATCTACGCTGGCAGTGAGTTCACTGATTGGGGGATCATGTCCGAACGTCCACAACGCATTTCCTACGTCCCGGTGGAGCAACTGAGCGACGACATGCGCGCGGTGCTCGAACGCTGCGCCGTCGAGGGCACGCCGCGACCGGAGTCTTCAGCGGTGCGAGCCCACTCATCAGCCGCCTTTTGGGCCTTTGACAACGCCTGGCAGATGCTCTTTCGCCAGGGGGTCGTCGCGCACGAACTGAAGGAACTGTGTCGCGTCTACGTGTCGCGATCGGTCAAGTGTGAGTACTGCGGCAACCAGCGCTCCGACGCGGCCCGTGAAAAGGGTGTGACCGAAGGAAAGCTCGACGAGCTATTGAACTTTGAGTCGTCTGAGGTACTGACCGAACGCGAAAAGGCGGCCCTCGCCTACGCCGAGGCCATTACCTGGCGCCTGGAGACCAACGACGCCTTCTGGGCCCGTCTCCACGCCCAGTTCTCTGAAGAAGAGCTCGTGGAGCTGGCCGGCTTTATCTGCTTGACCATGGGTCAGCAGAGCTGGATTCGGCTCCTCAACATCGACCACCACCAGGTGATGGCCGGGACGACGGCCTCGATGGCGCCCGGCTTCGCCACGCCCGAAGAGTTAGCCGCCTCCAAGGCCGCCGACAGCTACTGGGCCGCGCGCTGAGTTATTCGATACCGGTGTACCACGGCGTGGTGCGCGGCGGATACGCCAGTTGGAACAGGCCGTGCACGAGCCCGAGGTTCGGGTTGTAGTACGGGTCGCGGGCGATCTCGAGTCCCCAGCGGTCGCGCATGCGAAGCACCTCGTCCATGAAGCGACGGAACTTGTCGTCGGCGATGTCGAGACCGCGCGAGACGGACTCGTAGTGCACCAGTTGGGCGTGCGGGGTGTAGGTGACCTTGAGTCCGGTCTCTTGGACCCGCAGGCAGAAGTCGATGTCGTTAAAGGCGACCGCGAACTCCTCATCTAGTCCGCCGAGCTGCTCCCAGGTGTCGCGTCGAACCACGATGCAGGCGGCGGTGCAGGACTGGAACTCTGAGGCCAGCGCGATGCGACCGAAGTACCCGAGGTCGGCGCCGTCGTGGAACTGTCCAACGTGGGCGGCGAGGCCATTGGGGCCGAGGATGACACCGGCGTGCTGGATGCGGCCGTCGGGGTAGAGCAGCTTGGCGCCCACGAGACCGATGCCGGGCTGGAGCAACTGGGCCACCATGGCGCTGAGCCAGTCGGGCGTGATGACGGTCGTGTCGTCATTCAAGAGACAGAGCACGTCGCCGCGACAGGAGGGAATGGCGCGGTTGTGGAGGGCCGAGTAGTTGAACGGACTGTCGTCACGAACGACGCGGATGCGGTCGCCCATCTCGGCGAAGAAGGCCAACGTCTCGGGCTTGACCGAGCCGTTGTCGATAACGACAATTTCGTAGTTCGGGTAGTTCGTGTCGGCCAGGACGGAGCGAATGCAGTCCTGGAGGTACTTCCCGTCACGGGTAGGAATCATGATCGAGACCAGCGGCGGGTTCTCGGGCAGGGCAAAGAAGACGTCGGCGAAACCAGTGCCCTCGACCTCGCGAACCTCGGCGGCGACGCCGCGGCGGGCGAGGGCGTCGGCCACGGCGCGACGGCCAGCGGTCAGGGCCCAGGGCTTGGCCTCTGAGGTCTGGGAGGTCGAGCCGGCGTGACTGCGCCAGTGGTAGAGCACGTGAGGAATGTGAATGATGGAGGAGCGGTCAACACGCTCGCTCACGCGCAGTACCAGGTCCCAGTCCTGGGCGCCGTCGAACTCGCTGCGCAGACCACCGAGCTCGTTGACGAGGTCGCGACGCACGGTGGTGAGGTGACAGACGTAGTTCTGCCCGAGCAAGAGCAAGGGGTCAAAGTCGCTCTTGAAGTAGGGCATGAAGACCTCGCGGGCCTCATTGATCTTGTCTTCGTCGGAGTAGAGCAGCGTGGCGTTGGGGTGATCTTCGATGGCCAGGACGACGTGGAGAAGGGCGTGCTCGACCAGGGTGTCGTCGTGGTCCATAAAGACGAGCCAGTCACCCGACGCGGCGGCGATGGCCGAGTTGGTGGCGGCCGAGATGTTGCCGTTGGTCTCGCGGGTGATGAGCTTGACGCGCGAATCGCGCTTGGCGTAGCCCTGCACGATCTCGCGGACTTTGGCGTCTGGCGAGCAGTCGTCGGCAATCAGTAGCTCGAAGTTCGGGTAGATCTGGGCGAGGACGGAGTCGATCGCTTCCTTTAAGAACTCGTGGTCCGTGTTGTAGGTCGCCATCACGATGGAGAGCAGCGGCCGATCCTTCAACAGGACGAGACGCCGGCGCAGGTGGTCGCGAACCTGAATGGTCATTTGGCGGTAGTTCAGGACCCACGCGGCGTAGGAATTGGCCTCGAGGCGCGGGCTCTGGCGACCACTGTTGCCGCGGATGACCACCTTGAGGGAGTGAATCAAAATTGAGAGACCACGACGAAGGAAGAAGAATCGCACCCCCCACGAGTTCGCGGTGGGGGCGGCTGGCGCCGTCGGCGTCTCGACGGTCTTCTCGTCGCCTTCGGCCGTCGCCTCTTCCTCGCTGGGGCGAACGTGCTGCTGAGGCTGTGGCGCCGCGACGCGAGGACCGAAGTCCAGTGGGGCCTTGCCGAGTCGACGGCGAAGGGAGTTTTCCAGGACGTTGACGGCCTTGATGATGAGGACCATCAGGGGGTAGAGACGGGAGTCCGTAATGCGACGGAACTGGGCGGCCACCTCGTGGTTGTTGGCCGACTCGAGTTCGTAGACGCGAACAATCTCTCGCAGCACCGTCACTTCGTTGGCCCGAAGCGTGTGGGCCTGGTGGGTGGCGGAAACTGGTGGCGCCTCGTCGTTTTCGGGCGTGGTCATAAAGCGATTCCCTTCGACGAGAGACAATGCGCCCTCGTGGTTCGCTCTATCTTACCGACCGAGTCGGCCGATTTTTAATGAACGAGGGTTGAATGACGGCTCGTCGAACTGCCAAATCCAGGTGACCAGCAGGGCTGCGAGGAGCGTCGTGGCCAGGCCAAAGACCACCAGGGTCGGTACCTGGCCGGTTGGTGGCGACCACCCCTGGTTGTGGAGGAAGAAGAGACGGGGCCCGTGGCGACCGACGGCGTAACGCTTGAGATTGCTGTAGAAGGCGACCATGTTGACGAGGGCGATGGCGCAGACGGTGGCCATCATCGCCAGTCGGGCCAGGGGGAGGGTGCTCCCCGGACGACCGACCAGGGCGGCGGACAAGATCACGATGCCGACGGTGAGGGGCATGGAGTCACGTCCCTGCCAGACGATGCCCAGTACGTGGGCCTGACGGGCCACGATGGCAATGGGCACGACGATGGCTAGCCCCCCGACGACGCACAGCGCCAGCCGCTGCGACCACTGTGCCCGAATGAGTGCAATGAGGAACAACACCGGCACGAGGAAGTACCAGGTTTGGTACACGAAGTGCGGGAAGACGGTGTCGAGCCAGCCGAGCACTCCCACGCACTGGCGGACCCAGAAGGAGACCTGCTTGAGCACCAGCTTCACGACCTCGACCATGCCGGCCTTCGGCGGCACGGGGTAGCCAACGGGCAAGACGTTGAGGGTGCCCTGCGTGAGGATCCACGTGGCGGCCACAGTGCCCGACGCCACGAGCGCCCCGATGAGGTACTGGACGTCGCGACGGGTCTTAACGAGCGCAATGACCTGGCGCGGCGACATCAAGATGATGAAAACGAGGGCGGCGAGAAAGAGCCAGAAGGACGAGAGTCCGCGAATCAGGGTGAAGATCACGCTGACGACGCCCAAGAGGGCAACCAGGGAGCGGGGCGGATTGCCCCGGTAGTCCAGCGCGATGACGCACAGCATCGTCCAGATACAGATGGCCGTGGCGATTTCGAAGCCGCTGGGATTCACGACCGACCCGAGGAAGTACACGAGGGGCGTAATAGCGACGTAGAGGCCCATCACCATCGACCGGCGGCGACCCCAGCGCGCAATGACGTAAGCGGCGAGCGCCAACATGGTGGCGCTCAGGACGCCACTGAGCAGGCGCATGGCGTAGAGGCCCGGCGGCTCCGGTGAATAGAAACTGCCGAGTCCGACGAGGGAGTAGTAGAGCGGCGGGTAGTGGCCGACGTAGTCATTAGTGATGATGGGCGTGGTCGAGGTGTCCCAGGGAAGCGTGCAGGTCGCCGGGTGCGTGTCAATGAACTGCCAGCATCCGGGATAGATCTTGGTGTAGTACACCGACGTCGGGACGTTGAAGTCGACGCGGACTTTGTCGGGCGGGTTCGTGGGCGTGCCGATTTGGCCGTGATCGAGGGCGTAGGCCCGAATTAAGTGGGCCTGTTCGTCGGGGCCGGCGACCAGCGGGCTGGCGTACGTCCAGCAGCCCAGAATTACAACGAGTAGGGCGAAAACACTAAGAAAGAAAAAGCGAGGCGCAGTTCGAAAACGCTGGGGTCGCCATTGGTTTTCTCGCCACGTCACCGTTGAAGCCTACCAACGGGGCGGTTGAAAATCGGGTGGGACTAGGCGTCGGCTACCCAGGTGACCACGCCCTTGGCAATCTTGACGCGCGACGCGGTGAGGGGGAGCTGGGCTGGGCCGGACAGCGGCGCACCGGTCTTCAAGGAGAACGTGGAGAAGTGGCAGGGGCACTGGGCCACGGCGCCCCTGGGCACGGCGGTGCAGCCGTTGTGGGTGCAGATGAGGTCGAAGACCTTGAAGGTCGATGAACTTTGGCGATACACCACGCCACGCTTGCCGGCCCACTTGGACCCGGCGCCGAAGGTGAAGGTGGTGGAGTGGCCAACGGGGAGCTGGCTCTCCTTCACGATGGCGGGCCAGGCCAGCGCCGTGGTGAAGTCGGGGTTGTCGTGGCTGGGCGAGTGGTGACTCGATAGTGCGTCGGCCGTCGTTGACGCGGTGAGGCCGAGGAGACCTCCGAGTGAGCTCAGGGACCAGGAGAGGAAGCGACGTCGTTTCATAGACCTACCGTATCGAGGAAATGGACCTTTAATGACGCTAAAGAAAATTGGACACGGGTCAGGGATAGCCTGCTCGAAGAGCACTCGAGGATCGCATGACTACAACTGCCCACCGTTTCCCCTTCGTTGTCGTACTCGCCATGGTGGTGGGACTACTGGCAAGTCCGCTGGCCGCTCAGGCGCACACGGTGGCTACCCCCAAGGCGTCGTGGCACGCCGCCAAGAGCACGTTGACCCCGGTCGGTGAGGTAATCGCGCTGTCGTGCGCGACCACTGCACAGTGTGAGGCCGTTTCGCTGGCCGGACAGGCGGCCGCATTGCCGTCGGTGACACCCGATACCACGACGATTGACGCCGCCGGCAATACCCCTGACGCCATAGCCTGTCCGACCACGACCTTCTGTGTCGCCGTTGACATTGCGGGCAATGTCATTACCGAGAAGAACGGTGTTTGGGGACATCCCGTGCCGTCGGTGCTGCAAAAGCCCTCACCAATCTTCTGGCTTGGCGTTTCCTGTTCGTCCGCGACGCTTTGTCTGGCGGTAGGTTTCAACAGCCAGTTCTTTCCCGAATACGCGTATCTCCAAGGGTCGACGTGGCACATCGGCGAGACCACGGAAACACAGACGGAGTTCAACGGAGTCTCGTGTCAGGGGACTATCTGTTTGGCCACGAACTCCAATGGCGAATCAGTAACCTTCACCTTCTCAAACGCCGGCGTACCGACCGTGGGATCGCCCAAAGGCATCGACTCGAGTCAGCAAGGCTTCGTCTCGACCGCAATTTCGTGCGCCACCTCGACGTACTGCGTGGCCGCGGGCAAGGACGGCATCTTGGTGCCGTGGACGAACGGCACCTGGGGAGCGGGCGTGCAGGTCTTTCCGGCGGCCACTACCGATGGCTCGATTGTTTCGTGCGCAACCCTCGGGTGTGTCGCCTTTAACCAGGTGGGCACCTTCGCCGCTCAGGTAGCCCCGAGTGGCATTTGGACAACAGCAACGTCACCGTTGGCGGTTGACGACCGACCAGAGGCGATGTCGTGTGGCGACACCAGTGGACAGACGCCAACACTGAGCTGCACCGCGGCCGACCTCCTCGGCTTCTCCTACGCGGTGACGCTCGACCCTTCGAATATGCCGGTGGTCACCAGCGCCCCGACGATGTTCGCGCCCGCTGACGCTCTTCGCTCGATTACGTGTCGCCACCCCAATGCGTGCCTCTTGGGTACCACGGGGGGAAGCGTGGCCACGTGGAACGGCACCTCGCTCTTCCTCTCGCCCCAGGTCACCAATGACGACTTCGGCGCGAAGAGCTTGTCGTGCACCGCTTCTACGTCGGTGGCTGCTACCACCTGCTTGCTACTCACCACGGGTGGCGACGTCTATCTCCAAACTGGCCTCTCCGGGAGCTGGGTCCTGCAGCCGGCCGACGCCGGGGCGATCGCCGTCAACTGCACCGTAGGCTGCGAGGTCTTGTTGCCCACGGGAGCCACCCTTGGAACGACGCAGGGCACCATTGCCAACTTCCCAGCCGATACGGCCGCCCAACTTCGTTGCGTGACGAGTAGCGCCAACTGCGTGGTGGTGGCCAAGACGGGGCAGACCTGGCAGGAGACGGCGGGACAGTGGTCGAGCGGGCCGTCGGTGCCGCTTAGTGCTGGCGCCTACGTTTCAGCCGTGGACTGCGCGAGCGTGTCGTACTGCGTGGCCGGCACCTCGGGTGGCCGTCTCGATACGTTGACTGCTGAAGGGTGGCGACAGAGTCCTGTCGTCACCGATCAAGGCGTGCACACCATCTCCTGTGTCACCACGTACTTTTGCGTCGCCACGGACACCGCGGGCAACGGGTGGATCTACGACGGACGAAACTGGAAGCGCTCGTTTGCGCCGTTGACGGCAGACCGGGCTCTCCTGGGCGTGTCTTGCCCGACGACGAGTAGCTGTGTCGCCTCCACCATCTTTGGCGTCGAGCAGTTCACGTTGAGCCAGTTCACCAGTTCCATCGCCCTCCACCTGGTTGGTAAGGCGACCACGTCGCGAACCGTCGTGAGTGCCGTCGTCACGTCGAAGGGGGCGCCGTCAGGATCATTGACGTTCACGTTGGGCGCGGCCTCGTGCGTGGGAACTCTTCGCACGACCCCCAAGGGTGAGGTTGCCACCTGCACCATTGCGCACGCGACGACGGGCGGTCAGACCTTGAGCGCTACCTACGTCGGCGGTTTTGGCTACTCGCCGGCTCGGGCCAGTAGCCACGTCAACGTCAATTAGAGGTACTGCCCAAAGGCCGGCTGTCCCCCGCCAGCGGTCACCTTGGTGACCGACCCGACCTCTTCGAAAAGCTCGGCCAGGGTCGCCGAGCGTCCGTAGGGGCGGCCGAGTCGTGCTGACGCTTCGGCCGGGGTAAAGGGGGAGAACTCGATGGAGGCGAGGCAGCGACCAGGGCGTAGCAGCGCCTTGTCGAGGGAGGCCGGTGGCGCGTTTGTCGAGAGCAGCACTAAGACGTTGCTACTAGCGCCGACGAGGCCGTCGGTCGCGTTCAACAGGCGACTGAGGTTCGAACCGCGCGTGCCGTGCTTCTCGGCAATTTCGTCGGCATCTTCAATCACCACGAGGCGCGTCCGGTTGTCGTCGGTGTAGCTGAGCATGGACATGAAGTAGCTGCTCTGCTCGAGCAGGCGCTCGGGGTCAATGATGACGGCCCCCTTGGTCCACTCCTTCCACGAAGTCAAGAGTGATCGGATAGCCCAGGTCTTGCCGGTGCCGGGAGGGCCGTGAAAGATGATGATGCGGCCGTTGTTCGTTACTCCGGGCTGGGTCAGGGCCACGAGCTCGGCGAGACCGTGGCGGGTGGCACCGGCGTAGTTTTTCTGCACGTCGCTCCACGGGGTGTCCTTGAAACTGCGGGTCACCGGGAAGTCGTCGCCGGACCAGACCTCAAAGGCGGTGAGCTTTTCTGGTGGGGCCACCGTGTGAAGACCACGCTCAAAGCGGTCCGAGAGCTCCTTGGCGTGGGAAGCCGTGAACGTGCCGAAGTCGGCGCTGACGCGCGAGTCGGAGATCTCGACCGCGGCCCACCAGTCGAGGCCCCGCAGGAGGTAGTGGGTGCGGGCAACGCTCGCGAAACCGCGGATGACCTCACACGGGGGCAGGTGATAGGCGATTGACTCGAGGGTGTAGCGACTGCTGCGGTGGTAGGGGAAGCTCGTCGAGTAGCAGTAGGTGAACTCGCCACGGTAGTAGAGCTCGAGGAAGGCCGAGCTGGAGATGGTCAAGGGGTTGTCGTGTGACTCTCGGTCACCCAGGGTGAAACCGAAACGTCCCGTGGTCATCGTGGAGCCGGGAAAGGCGCTGAGGATGGTGTCGTTCAAATCCATAGATCGAGAGCGTGGCAGGAGGTTGTGACATCGATTGGTAGCGTCACACCCCACCCGTATCGTGAAGGGTCACTCAACCGAAGGGTCTTATGGCGTCTGCCCCACCTACCACCGATGAACTTCGACTGCGCCTTATTGCGGCGTTGACGGAGGAACCCGGCCAATTTGCCACCGATCTGGCTCGAGCCGTCGGGGCCCACAAGTCGGTGGTGAATCCCCTGCTCTACAACGATGCGAGCTTCGTTCGGACCGATGAGTCCAAGCCCCGGTGGTATCTCGCCGAGGACGCCGCACTGGCGCCGTCGATTGGAACGGGCTCGGTGACCTACGACCGCGCGGATCCCATTGATGCTGTTAGTGAGGAACTCGATGAAGAAGAGCCGCTGTCGGAAGAACAGTTGCAGCGGTTCTCCAAGGTGGCCACCACGCCGCGACGCGACGCACCACTCACGGTGTCGAGCGCCGGTAACCCACTGGCGCTCTACGACTGGCAGCGAGATGCGCTTGAGCGTTGGCGGGACAATGGCCGTCGGGGCATCATCGATGCCGTTACTGGCGCGGGTAAGACCCGGCTGGCTGTCGCGGCCATCGCCGACCACGTCCGTGACGGTGGCCGCTGCGTGGTACTCGTGCCCACCATCGTGCTCCTCCATCAGTGGGTCGAGGTGCTGAGCGAGTCGCTGGCCGGCGTGGCTATTGGCCGCGTAGGTGATGGCTACGACGACACCTTGGACGACGCACCAGTCCTGGTCGCGGTGGTCGCCTCAGCGCGCAGTCGAGCCTTTTTGTTGCGGGGCGCCCCCGGCCTGCTCGTGGTCGACGAGTGCCACCGCAGTGCCTCGGAGCGGAACCAGGAGGCGCTGGACGAACGCTTCACCTACCGCCTCGGGCTTTCAGCGACGCATGAGCGGCTCGACAATGCGCACGAAACGGTGCTGCTGCCCTACTTCGGTCGAGTGGTAGCGACCTTGGGGTACGAACGAGCCATTGACGACGGCGTTATTAGCGCCGTGCGCGTGGCCTTCGTTGGCGTGAACTTCACGCCCGAGGAGCAGACGCGGTACGAGAAGATCGTCTTTGACCTCAAGGCGATGAAGCGGACCCTGGTCCGTACCTACGGATGCCGCAAGGGGCCCTTCAGTCTCTTTCTCGACGACGTCCTTCGCCTAACGCGCAGTGGCCCGCTAAAAGCCTCGATGGCGGCGAACCGTTGGCTCACCCTGTGGCGGGAGAAGCGCGAACTCCTGGCCGAAACACCAGCAAAACTCGGGGCGATAACGGCCTTCGCTTCGGCCATTGGTGACGCCGATCGAACCCTGCTCTTTACGCAGTCCATCGTGTCGGCGAATCAGATCGCCGAGGAGCTGGCGCCGTTCGGCTTCGGCGTGGCGGCCCACCACTCCCATCTCTCCACCGACGAGCGAGAGTCGATTATGGCCTCATTCGCGGCGGGTGACACGAGGGTATTGGCCTCGGTCCAGACGCTCGAAGAAGGAGTCGACGTTCCCGACGCCGACCTGGCCATCATCGTCGCGTCGTCCAAGCAGCGTCGCCAGATGATTCAGCGCATGGGACGCATCATGCGTCGCAAGAGCGACGGTCGCGACGCCCGATTCATTATTCTCTACGTCAAGGGCACTGATGAGGACCCGCGGCTCGGCGCGCACGAGCTGTTCGTCGACGAGTTATTGGCCGTGGCTCGCGAAGCGGATCTCTTCGAGATTGAACAAGCGACCGAACTCCGCCGATTTCTCGACCCTCGCCGTCTGTGAACAAGCGAGTGCCCGGTGCCTCGGCACCGGGCAGTCGCTGTTGATCAGGGAGGAAAGTGAGAAGCGTTAGGCCGCGTTCTCCAGGCGACACTCGGCGACGAGCTCGTTGAGTTCGGCGTCGAAGTCGACCGGAGCGTGGTGCTGGCGCTCGAAGCGGATGAAGGTGCGAGCACCGAGAGCGGCGGCGGCGAATCCGAGGGCGGGGAACAGTAGGACGGTAACGAGAATCATGCGGGGTCTCCTTCGTGGGTTGGTAGAACTACTTTGCCGGCCGAACCTGAAAGAAGTTCAAAGCTTTTTTAAGGACACAATTAACTTGCCGAAGCTTTTACGTTGCTCTTAGTTTCACGTCGGGATACCCTGTCGCAGTCGACCAAAGTGGTCACGACACGGCGATGCCAAGGGGGGTTCGGTATGACGAGAGAACAGCGCTGGGCGCCCAGCGAGCCGTGTTGGGTTGATTTGCGAACATCGAACTGGGAGCTGGCCGCCTCCTTTTACGGCGCCGTCTTTGGTTGGACGGCGGGTGAACAGAGTGAGGCCTTCGGGGGCTACTCCATGTTCTTTTACGACGGTCTGCCCGTTGCGGGCTGCGAGCCCAATCGCACCGGTGAGCCCGATGGCTGGGTCACCTACTTCTCAACCCCGAACTGCGCTGACGCCGTGGCGCGAGCGCAGGCCAATGGAGCCACGGTGGTCACGCCCACAGTTGACGTTGGTCCCCTCGGCCGGATGGCGAGGGTTGTCGTCAGTGACGGGGCCCTCCTTGGTCTGTGGGAGCCACTGGACTTAGCCGGCTTCGGTATTCGCGAGGAGACGGGCGCGGCGCAGTGGTTTGAGCTGCACACCCGGGCCTTCGCCGATGCGCGGAAGTTCATTACCGCAACGCTGGGCGTGGCGGTTGAGATGATGAGCGACACCGATGAGTTCCGTTACGCCACGCTGCACGTCGGCGAGTCGCAGGTGGGTGGTCTCTTCGAGGCCACGACGCGACTGGCGACCGATGAACCGAGCCACTGGAAGGTCTACGTCGGCGTCGACAACGCCGACGAGACGCTGACGCGGGCCGTCGAGGCCGGGGGCCACGTGGTGGCCGAGGCGAGCGATAGCCCCTATGGCCGATTCGCAACTATTGCCGATCCCACCGGTGCCCAGCTCGTTGTGATGCAGCCGCCGAGCGCGACGGCGTAGTTAGCCCTCGGTAATGGTGCCGCCCGGCACCGCGGCCAGTTCGGCGTGGTGGATGTGGGGTGCGTCGTCGGGCTTGGCCGTGGGAATAAAGATGGCCGCGATGACGGCCACGATGGTGCAGCCCGCCATGAAGAGGAAGGCGTGGGTGTAGCCGGACTGGGCGGGGTAGCCCGAGGCCAGCAACTTCGAGGTCACGATAGAGGAGGCGACGCCGGCGCCCACGGCACCACCGATGGTGCGAATATTGGCGTTCATGCCGCTGGCGATGCCCGTCTGCGACGGGGCAACGGCCTGCACAATGAGATTCGACATGGCCGAGAAGGCGAGACCAAGACCGATGCCGAGGAAGGCGCTCGCGCCATAGATTTCGTAGGCGTGCTGGTGGGCCAGGGCGAAAAGCAAGAAGCCCGTCGCCGAGACGCTCGAACCAAGAATGACCGCGGCCTTCGAGCCGAAGCGAGCGGCGATTTTGCCGGTGTAGAGACCGACGACAAACATGCACACGGTCATGGGTAGCAGGAACAGGCCGGAGGCGTTCGTGCTGGCACTGAAGCCATACCCGGCGACGGCCTTTTTGGTCTGGAGGAACTCGGGCAGAAAGGCCATGATCGAGTACATGCCCATACCGAAGAGGAAGGAGACCAGGTTGTTGGTCCACACCGCGGGAATGCGCATCATCTTCATGTCGACGACGGGGTCGGTGACGCGGAGCTCAACGATGACCCACACGACAATGAGCACGACAGCCGTCGCCAACAGTCCTAGGACGCGGGCCGAGCGCCAGCCCCACACTGGTCCTTCGCTAACGGCGAGCAAGAGGGCGATGAGCCAGGCCGAGAGGAGGAGGGCGGCCGAGACGGAGATGCCACCGGGCACGCGAACGGGCGACTCCGGAACGAGGAGGTGGGTTAACACGGCCGCGGCTGTCGTCATGATGAAGGGGAGCCAGAAGAGCCAGTGCACACCGAGACCACTCAGAATCGGTCCCGCCACGACGAGGCCAGCGCCACCACCGACGGCAGTTAGTGCCGCCATGGTGCCGATTGCGCCGGCCAACTTTTCGCGGGGGAACTCATCGCGAATAATGCCGAAGGCCAGTGGCAAAACACCGCCGCCGACGCCTTGAATAGCCCGACCGATAATCAACACGATGATGCTGTGGGCGAGACCGCACACGACGGAGCCCAGCGAGAGTGCGCCGAGGGCCACAACCATCATGCGTTCTTTGCCCACCATGTCGCCGACGCGACCAAGGATGGGAGTGAAGATTGAGGCCGACAGCAGGTAGGCCGTGACGACCCAGGTGACGGTGTTCTGCGTGGTGTGCAGGTCGGCCTGAATCGTGGTGAGGCGATTCGAGAGGAATCGGGGACGCTCAGTTTACCCTCGAGGGGTGGAATTACTTCCGATGACCTTCGTCGAGCGCGATCACCACTGGCCCACCGTGAACCTTCGCATTACGAAGGAGTGTCAATGAGACGCGCCGGTGCTGGAGTGGGACCACGCGCCGAACCCGTCGCGTCCCGATCACGACACCATCTTGTGTTGCGGTCACGTGACGACGTGGCGAAAACGCAGCGAAGCGAAGTCGGAGGTAGCCCGAACGACTCGTAGGTGAGACTCGCTGGGGCCACACCCAGGCCAAGCCGTCACCCGGAACCACCTCGATGGTGTCGCTATGGATTTTACTTCTAAGGTCATGCGCCACGACGTGCGCGACGTCCCGTGCGGTGAGCGCGCAACGATCGGCCGTCTCGACGGGGTGGACGAGATTGCCGATCGCGTAGATGCCGGGGCGATTAGTGCGACCGGCAACGTCGGTGGCGGGACCCATCGTGTGGTCGTCCACGACGAGGGAGCTGCGCCGGGCCAGTTCGACGTCGGGAACCCAGTCACCGCTGAACACGATGGTGTCGCAGTCGACCAGTCGACGTTGGCCCGAGCACTGGTCTTCCAGTTCGACGCTACGCAGCCGCGGTGCGCCTCGGAGGTCGGTCACTCGGGTCGAGGTGCTCACGCGACAACGCCACAGGAGTCGGGCAACGAGGGCGGCGCCGCGCACACCCTGGTGCTTCGGGAGTTCGGTCACCATTTCGACAACGCGCACACCGGCGTGTCGCAGCGTCAAGACAGCCGAGAAGGAGACGTGTTCGGCTCCCACTACGACGGCCCGGTGGCCAACGGGGAGATGTTCCAGTTCGACCCACTGCTGCAGCTGACCGGTGGTGAAGATGCCACCGGCGCGATCGCCGGGAACGAGTCGAGCGGCCCGAGGTCGTTCGCGGGCACCAGTGGCCAAAATCACCGCGCGAGGCGAGAGCGTCGACGGACCGGCGGGGCCGGTGAGGTGGACGGTGCGGTCGTCGTCGATGCCCGTGACCGTGGTACTGGTCAGGATCTCGACGCCGGCGCGCTCGGCGAGGCGAGTGAGGGTGGCGGCGTAGTGGGGGCCGGTGAGGGAGCGCTTGAGGTCGCGCAAGCCGTAGCCCTGGTGGTTGCTGTGGCGGGGAATGCCGCCGCTGTGGGCTTCGCGCTCAACGACCACGACCCGTCCCGACACGAGGGGAGCCAGCGTGCGGGCCGCCGTGAGGCCGGCCGGGCCGCCGCCCACTATGACCACGTCAACGGCCGTCACGAGTCCAGTCCCGTCAAGATGGCGGGGTCAACCCACGTGGCTTCGGCCATCATGGCCACGACGTGGGCGGCGCAGAAAAATCCCTGGCAGCGCCCATTCATCGCTCGCGTTTGTCGGCGCAGGGCGCCGAGAGAGGCCGGGGCGAGGTCGCTCGCCAGCGCGTCTCGAATCTCGCCCGTCGTTACTCGCTCGCAGTGGCAGACAATGGTGCCGTAGGCGGCGTCTTGGGCGATCCGCTCGGCGTCGAGGAACGGCCGTAACTGCGTTTCGCCCAGTGGTGGGAGGGTCGTTGTCGCGACGCCGCCGGGTCGCGGTGCAGGCGAGAAGCCGGCCTCGTTCAGCAGCGAGACTACGTACTCGCCAATCGCGAGTGAGGCGGTGAGTCCCGTCGAGCGAATACCCCCAACGCAGAGGTAGCGCTCGTCGGCGTGGACGTGGAGTTGGTAGTCACGGTGCTCAGTGGCGGCCCGCAAGCCGGCGTAGGTGGCGGTCACTTCCTCGCGCACGAGATCCGGCATCATGGTTGCTCCCGCGGCCATGAGTCGTTCGATACCTGATTCGGTTGTCGCGGTGGCGGTGGGATCATCGATGTCGTCGGCCGTTGGGCCGAGCAGGACATTGCCAAAGACCGTGGGGGAGATGAGCACGCCCTTAGTGACCGCGGTGGGTACCGGCAAGATAATCGTGTTGACCAGTGACCGGGCCAGTTTGTCGAAGACGATGAGCTCGCCTCGGCGAGGCGTCACGGTGAACTCGTGATGACCGCAGCGCTCATTAACGAGACCCGACTGGAGTCCGGCCGCGTTGATTATCCAACGAGCGTGAATAGTGCCGCGACTGGTGTGCAGCTCGTGGCCAAACGGCCCAGCAACGATCTGCTGGACCTCAGTAGCGAGACGAAAGTCGACGCCGTTGGCGAGAGCGTCACGAGCGAAGCCGAGTGGTGGCGACCAGGGGTCGATGATGGACTCGCCCGGCACGCGGAGTCCACCGAGGGCTCCGGGTCCGAGGTAGGGTTCGATCCGGTACACCTCGTCGGCGTCGATGAGCACGGTCTCGAGGTAGCCGTTGTCGACGGCTTTGGCCTGGAGGCCGGGCAGCGCCTCGAGTTGGAGCTCGTTCCACGCAACCAGCACGGCACCGGTTGGTTCAACGGCGACCCTAGCGTCGTTGGCGTAGGCGGCGAGGAGTTCGTACCCGCGGCGAACGAGGCGAGATTCGAGCGTCCCTGGGACGCAGTCGAAACCAGTGTGAAGAATGGCGGTATTGGCCTTCGAGGTGGCGTCACCAATGTCGGCCGAACGCTCGATCACGGCGACGCTGCACTCAAGGCCGCTCAGCGTTCGGGCGATGGCGGTGCCGACGACACCGGCGCCGATAATGGCGACGTCGTACGTAGTCACTGGCTGGCCTCCTCCACCGCGCGGGCCACCGCAGCCTCCCACGTCGCTAGGCGGGTCGCGGCCTCGTCGGCCGAGCACCGGGGTTCAACGTGCGCACTCGGCGCAATGGATGGTGCTCGTAACTCCTGGTCGTCACCGGCACCGAGCCGCGCGAGGGCACTCACGCCGAAGGCCGTGGCGTGCGGTGAGCCAAAGACGTCGAGGGGGAGTTGCAAGAAGTCGGCCTGCAGTTGCAACAGAGCAGTGGACTGGGTTAAACCGCCGTCGACCTTTAGCCGGGTGAGGGGTTGCGCCATATCGCCTGCCGCACTGCGAGCAATAACGGCTACCTGAGCAGCGATGGCCTCGACGACGGCTCGGGTTAGGTCGGCGCGCGATGTCGCGAGCGAGATTCCCTCGAAGCGAGCGAGCGACTGGGGTGACCAGTGCGGCGCGCCCAGACCGGCGAAGGCCGGCACGCAGAGTGTGGGGCTCCGAGGATCGGCGTCGGCAAGTTGTCGATCGAGGGCGGACGCACTCTCGAGCAGGCCCACCTCTTCGAGCCACTGAATTGCACTGCCGGCGGTGTAGACCTGGCCATCGAGGCAGTAGGCCGCTTCGCCTGGCGTCGTCCACGCGACGGAACTTGAGAGTCCGGCCGTTGAGCGAATCGCGCGATGACCGGTACCGACGAGAAAGAAGGCCCCGGTGCCGTACGTGCACTTGGCGTCACCGGCATCGAGGCACCCTTCGCCGAGGAGCGCCGCTTGCTGGTCCACGATGAGCGCGGTCACCGGCAACGTGGGACCGAAGGCGCTCGTCGTTCCGACGTGCTCGGCGCTCGAGACCAGTCGGGGAAGGTCGTCGACGTCCAGTCCAAAGAGAGCGGCATTTCGTTCTGACCAGACGCGGGCATCCAGATCGAGGAGGAGGGAACGCGAGGCCGTCGCGACGTCGGTAACCGATTCGCCGAGCAGTTGGCGATTAATCCACGCGTCAATGCCCGTGACGACTGATGTGCGGGGCGTGCGGTCACGAAGCCATCGCAGTTTGGGGGCGGTGAAATACGGGTCGAGGGCGAGCCCGGTGCGCTGTTGGAGTTCGTCTTGGTGGTCACGAAGTTGCTCGACGACGTCGAGTGAGCGACGGTCTTGCCAGGAGATAATTCGTGACGTTGCTTCACCCGTGCGGCGGTCCCAGGCAACGACGGCCTCACCTTGATTGGCAATCCCGACCGCCCCAACGGTGACGCCACTTTCACTAAGTGCCCGCTGGCCAGCTGAAACGATTGAGGACCAGACGTCGGTGGGGTCTAATTCAACGCCGCCGTCGGGTGTCGCAACGGTGGTGACGGGGGCCTCGACGAGTGCGAGGACCTCGCCGCTTGCGTCGAGCACGAGGGCCTTGGTGGCCGAGCTCCCCTGATCAAGAACGAGAGTGTTGATATGCCGACTCTAGTGAAGCGGGCGGCTGGGAGCGGGTGAACTCCTACGGGCTCGACAACGCCGCGATGGCTCTTTCAATATGACGCGCCCTCGTCTCGGGGCGCTTGGCCTGGCTCAGTCGAAAGAGAATCGAATAACGGTCACTTCGTTTGAGCGTTTTGAAACGCTCCGCTGCTTCGGGGTTGGCGGCGAGAGCTATGGCTAAGTCGTCGGGCACTTCGATGGTTGACTGCCCGGCGTAGGCGGCGTCCCACCGACCGTCGGCCCGAGCTCGCTCGACTTCTCTGATGCCCGCTTCGTGCATTCTCCGTTGAGCGAGGAGTTCGGTAATCAGCGAGGTGTTTCTCCTCGACCAGGGGCTCCGCGGCGTGCGCGGCGTGAAGCGCTGTTGGAAGGTGGCGGCGTCACGTTTGGCCAGCTGGCTGTCAATCCAGCCAAAGCAGAGTGCCTCTTCCAGCGCTTGGTTGTAGGAGAGCGAGGTGGGCTCAGTCGTACCCTTCTTCGCGAGAATGAGCCACACACCAGACGAGCAATCCCAGTGTTCATCGAGCCATTGCCGCCAGGCGGTGGCGTCTACGACCAGTAACTCGGGCGTCTCCATGAACTCACCTTAAATCGCCCAATCGCCCAGGTCTAGGTTGATCGCCGAGCGATACAGTGAGGCCATGTGCCGCAATATCACCACGCTTCGAGGACTCGAGCCGCCGGCGACCAACGAAGAAATCAGGGCCGCCGCTCTACAGTTCGTTCGCAAGGTCAGTGGTGTGCAGTCGCCATCTGCGGCGACGGAGGCGGCGATACACCGGGCCGTTGATGAGATCGCTCGGAGCGCGACACAACTGATCGATTCTTTGCCACCTCGTCGTACGGCACCTCGATTAGTCCCCCCATTGCGCCGGCTAGGTCAAAGCAAGGCCAACTAACAAAGCGGGGTCGGACTGCGGTGAGTGGGCCCGAGATTGTCACACTCGATTGAGAACATTTATCGTTCCCTAGAGAAACGAGACGAATGCCCCGAGCCAGCTTGTCCTTTGTCCAGTTAGACCGCGCCATTGGTGCCGTTATTGCCAGCGCCGTTGGTGACGCCCTCGGCGCCGGGTACGAGTTCGCGAGCCCCCCGCTTGCGGACGAGGTTCGTCTGTTGCCCGGCACCCTCACCGGCGCTCCCGCTGGCCACTGGACCGACGACACGGCAATGGCCCTTGGCATTCTCATGGTGGCCGCTGAACAGGGCACGTTAGATAGCGAGGCCGCCCTGGCCCGCGTTGGCGATGAGTTTCTTCGATGGTTCAACTCCTCCCCGCGCGATATTGGGATGCACACCGCCCACGTCCTCCAGCGGGCGACGACGGGTGGGCAACTGCCGGCAGTTGCTCGTGCGGTGCAGGAGGACTACCCCAACGCTGCCGGCAACGGTGCGTTAATGCGCACCGGTCCCGTGGCGCTGGCCGCGCTCGGTGGCGACGACCAGATTGCGTGAACAGCCCGTTCGGTCGCTGCACTCACGCACCCCCACCACGACTCGGTTGACGCCTGTGTCTTGTGGTCGGTCGCTATCGGCCAGAGCATTGTGCGGGGGACGTTGGTTGGCCCGCGCGAAGGACTGCGCCATCTGCCCGAGGAGCGTCGCGGGCGATGGGCCCAGCTCATCGACGAAGCGGAAGCGTGCTCGCCCTCGACATTTGCGCCGAACGGCTGGGTGGTCACGGCCTTCCAGGCGGCGTGGTCGTCGCTGGTGCATACCGCCAACGGGGATCGACCCCTCGAGGCGGCACTTCGCATGGCCGTGAGTATCGGCGACGACACTGACACAGTCGCCGCCATTGCCGGTGCGCTCGCCGGGGCCGCTTACGGCCTTACGGCGGTGCCCTTCGCGTGGCGCCACGGACTGGCTGGTTGGCCCGACGGACTCAGGGGCATTGACCTCGTGTCGCTGGCGGCCAAGGCCGCCCGGGGTGGCAACGATCCCCAGGGATGGCCCGATGTGGCCACGATGCTGCCGGCCTACGAACACTTTGCGCCTCGAGGCGCCACGTATGTGTTTCCCGATGACCCCGGCGTTTTGTTCGGTGACGTTGGCGCCCTCGCCAGTGTCGACGCGGACGCCTTCCTCTCCCTGTGTCGCATCGGTGTCGACGATCGGCGCACGCACGACCACGAGGTGATTTGGCTGATTGACCGCGATGAGAATCTGGATGCTCCCGCCGTGCTGGCGGACACCGCCGACGCCATCGCCCAACTTCGTTCCGAGGGGCGAACGGTCTTCGTGCACTGTGTTCGCGCGGAGAGTCGGACGCCGACGGTGGCGATGGCCTGGTTGCTGCGACACCACGGCTACACCTTTGACGAGGCCCGCCGCACCGTGTTGTCGACCATCACGTCGGCCCATCCGGAAGCGAGCTTGCTTCGTGCGGTTCGTGTCCTCGCTCAGTAGGGAAAGAGTGTGACCGATGCCCTTGTTGAAGGTTGCTTTGGCGGTAAGACTGAAGCCATGACAACAGAACTTCACGGGCTTCGCACCGTTATCTACCCCGCCACAGATCTTGCGGCATCTAAGGCGTGGTGGTCCACCTTCCTCGGCTTCGATCCCTATTTCGACGAGCCGTTCTACGTTGGTTTCAACGTCGCCGGGTACGAACTCGGTCTGTTGCCCGACGCGAATCCCAGCGATGGGGCGCAGGTGTGCTGGGGCGTCGCCGACGTGGCCGCCGCCGTGGATGCGGCCGTAGGGAGTGGGGCGACGGTGCTGGCCCCCGCGTCCGACGTTGGCGAAGGCATTGTGACGGCCACGGTGAAGTCACCGGACGCCAGCGTCGTGGGTTTCATTTACAACCCGCATTTCTCGGCCCACTAACTAGCCGTCGAAGGGCGAGCACCTCGCCGCCTCTGATAGGTCGTCGACGTTTCAACGGTGCTGTAACCGAGACACTTGTTGACCGGCCGGCGAGAACGTCGATATTGATACGAACGTATGGGTGTCGGCAGCATTCGTCCCAGGGGCACCTCGAGAGGTGGTCGACACGTGGATCGTGACGAACGCTTTCGACGTTGTTTCGCAGACCACTTCCGTCAAGATCCCCTAGGGGCTGAACGAATCAAATTTTGGTGGGCGAGGCGGTCTTAGGGGACAGGATTTCTGGGACACCATGTGACAGGATTTCTGGGACATCGTCTAGTGAGGTGTCGCTATGGATATCGCTGCCTAT
>Ga0007804_1000018_pt1 | contig 62985 bp, 53 predicted proteins | sample CryBogCBE25Aug07_FD_60367 | JGI IMG/M metagenome (GOLD analysis project Ga0007804, IMG submission 60367) | Freshwater microbial communities from Crystal Bog, Wisconsin, USA - CBE25Aug07 | ecosystem: Environmental > Aquatic > Freshwater > Lake | place: Crystal Bog, Wisconsin, USA | collected... | reverse complement strand
TTGGGTATTTATCAAAAAGTTTCCAGAACTTGTAAGTCTTGCCTTTTCAGTAGAAGTGTTTGAATATCCTAATAATAAGTTATTAGCACTATTCCATGTTATCGCAAAATCTCCTGCTACTGCTCCTGTAATATAGTTATTAGACTGAGTAGCCATCCCATATAGAGCTGAGTATGTGGGGGATGCTATGTTATCTGCAAATCTTATTGAAGGTCCTGTTCCTGTAACTGCCATTTGATTATCCGCACTTGCACTATAAACTACAAATCGCCTTCCACCATTAGTTGTAGTATTAACCATAAACCCTGTACCATCATCATAAGCTGTACTATTGCCTATTGTTGTACTTCCTGTAAACTTAGCTACATAGTTTGTTGTACCACTTATTGTACCAGCACCAGAACTTCCTGAGCTTCCTGACGTACCTGCAGAACCACTTGTTCCTGAAGATCCACTAGATGCTGAGGTACCAGAAGAAGCAGATGTACCACTAGATGCTGAACTACCTGAAGACCCACTGGTTCCTGAGCTTCCTGAAGTTCCAGAGGAACCATTGGTTCCTGATGTTCCATTAGCACCTGATATTCCTGAACTGCCTGATGTACCATGTGTACCAGACGAAGCACTCGTTCCACTACTTCCTGAGGTTGCACTTGTTCCAGAAGATCCTGAAGATCCTGATGTACCTGCACTTCCAGATGTTCCTGCAGAACCTGAAGTTCCATTAGAACCACCAGTTCCTGCACTTCCTGATGTACCATTAGAGCCAGCTGTACCAGAGCTTCCACTAGATCCAGATGTAGCTGATGTACCTGAAGATCCACTTGATCCACTACTTCCACTAGAACCACTTGTACCATTAGATCCATTAGTACCTGATGATCCACTAGAGCCATTAGTTCCACTTGATCCACTAGAGGCACTTGTACCAGATGAACCAGAGCTAGCACTAGTACCTGAGGACCCTGAAGATCCTGAAGAACCACTAGATGCACTTGTTCCACTAGACCCAGAAGATCCACTAGAACCAGAAGTACCAGATGACCCACTCGTTCCACTAGATCCACTTGTAGCACTAGTTCCTGAACTTGCACTAGATCCTGAAGAACCTGAAGTTCCTGAACTTCCATTAGTTCCACTTGTACCTGAAGTACCAGAAGGAGCTTGGAAAGAAGTGGTTATATAAGAATAGTTAGCTCCATCTTCTGTATAAAAGTCAAATACAATAGATGGACTTCCTGAATTACTTGCAAGAAATTGAACATAAATTCTATCAGTGGCATTTAAAGTGGTTCCTGGATAGAATGAATCAAAATAATATGAAAATGGTGTAGATGTTTGAGATAGTTGTACTGTACCTGTTGTAAATAATAATGTACTTACACCACCTGTTGTATACTTGTACACTTTAGCGTATACAGTGATTTGTGATGCTTTATTACTATTACATGTAATATTTAAATTAAATCCCCATACACCAGGAGGAATAGTTGTAGTATTTGGCACACCTGAATCAGTGGCATAAGTTGCCCAAAGTTGTGCTGAAGCATTTGCTGCTACAGTCACTGTAACATCTTGTTCAGCAGCTCCTGTAGCTATTGGAGATAACTCTTTATATGTAGGAGATCCAAAAGCTGTATTTGTATTTGTTGATTGGTTTATATAATATAACTGCCCACCACCTATACCATTTACACCACTCGTTCCTGTAGTTCCAGAAGTCCCAGAAGTCCCACTACTTCCGCTTGTTCCACTGCTTCCTGAAGATCCACTACTAGCAGAAGTACCACTTGATCCTGATGATCCACTAGTTCCTGAAGAACCAGATGTTGCTGAGGTACCACTTGAACCACTTGATCCTGAAGAGCCTGATGTAGCACTGGTCCCACTAGATCCAGAGGTTCCTGTTGTTCCAGATGATCCACTTGTCCCAGTAGTACCTGATGTTCCATTTTTACCATTAAGTAAATAAGACCATCCCACTTCTGCACCACCTAATATACTTCCAAGACCTTCTATATTAGATGAAAATATAACTGTCCATGTATTTGCAACAATATTATGTGTTACAGCATTTATAACCCAGATACCTCCTTGACCAGTACCTCCATAACGATTAGCTTGCATAATTGCACTATCTGGACCGTTCAAAGTAATCCATGATTGCAATTTGGTAAACCATGCATCTGTATTTGCACCTTGTGCATTTGTTGCATTAAATTCTACTTGTGTAATAGTTCCAATACCTCCACTGTGTGGTGTTGGATAAAAATATCCTGCTATTGGAGGTTCAGTTGTTGGATCAGAAATCCAAAGCAATACATTACCACCTTCAAGACCATCAATACCACTGGTACCACTTGATGCTGAAGTTCCACTAGAACCGTTTGTTCCAGATGATCCACTAGTGCCACTAGAGCCTGAAGAACCATGAGTACCATTTGTACCTGATGAACCACTAGTTCCAGCTGTTCCTGAGCTTCCTGCTGTACCTGCTGTACCTGAGCTACCATCAGTTCCAGAGGATCCTGAAGATCCACTAGTACCAGATGATCCATCAGTACCGCTTGTTCCTGAAGAACCATCAGTTCCTGATGTTCCAGTGGTCCCACTGCTTCCAGAAGTACCTGATGATCCTGAAGAGCCAGAAGAACCATCAGTTCCTGTAGATCCACTGGATCCTGATGTACCACTAGAACCAGAACTTCCATCTGTACCTGAGGTTCCTGAAGAACCATTTGTACCTGAAGTACCAGATTCGCCTGATGTTCCTGATGAACCATTAGAGCCATCTGTTCCTGAAGAACCTGAAGTTCCTGCAGAACCTGATGTTCCATTACTACCATCAGTTCCAGAGCTTCCATTTGTACCACTTATCCCAGATGAGCCATCTGTTCCTGTTGTACCACTTGAACCATTTGTACCTGATCTTCCAGATGAACCGCTTGTTCCACTAGAGCCATCCGTACCACTAGACCCATCAGTTCCTGTAGTTCCTGATGATCCTGATGATGCTGATGTTCCACTGCTTCCAGATGTACCTACAGAACCACTAGTTCCACTAGATCCATCAACACCAGCTGTTCCACTAGAACCATTGGTTCCAGATGAGCCTGATGTTCCACCAGTTCCTGATGTGCCAGAAGATCCTGAGCTAGCTGATGTCCCACTTGTTCCACTTGTTCCATTTCCACCTGCTGCACCAGCTAAGTTTATTATCCATGAATTATATGTACCAGAACCTTTAACTTCTGTAATATATAATGTCATGAGCCCTGTTAAAGGTTCATAACCTGCTACAGATCCTTCAAAATAATGATTATTATCAAAAGCAACTAATACAAATTGTGCAGTTGAATATGCTAGTCCTGGTTGTGTAACAAGACTAATACTACCACCAATCATTAATGATGATAAGTTTATACCTGTAGTGGATGTTCCTAAATATTTATCTCCACTAACTCCTGATGTTCCTGTTGTTCCTGATGTGCCGCTACTTCCACTAGAACCTGAAGTTCCTGAAGATCCATTGGTACCATGAGTACCACTTCTTCCTGAACTACCAGATGATCCAGATGACCCAGAGGTACCATTTGTACCTGCTGTTCCAGAGGATCCTGAGGATGCTGAAGTGCCACTAGTTCCAGAAGATCCTGAAGTACCAGAGGTGCCTGATGTACCACTTGTACCATAACTAAGACCACTAGTACCTGAGGTACCAGATGTTCCTGCTACAGCAGTGTGTACAGCAATATTTATCTTTTGTAAAGCTAATTCTAGAGTATCATTGGTATTGACACCTATATATATCAAATCCTCACCCTCGTAAAATACACAGGCAGAATCTAATAATACAGGGCAGGTTTTTGCAGAACATGTAACATTCATAGTAATAGGTATGTATGTAAAACAAAAAATGCACAGAGTGCACTAATTGTAACAAAAGTAGTTAAAAAATCCATCTATCCAATGGGTGACAGCAAACTATGCTACATAATATAGCTATTCTTGTCTAGATTGGGTGGTTGTTTTTACACCCTCTGCTTTAGATATGTCAGGGAAGAAATAAGGAAGCCATTCGTTCTGTACCTGGTTTGCAGCAGGGAACATATCAACAAAATATTTTGTAGGATGGGTATGGTCCATAAGCTTTTGATCACCTATAGCTTCTGCATATCCTAATGTAGATGCTGCTTTAATAAACTTAGCAGCTTCTCCTAATATACCTATAGCAGGAAGGAAAGATCCTTTTGCCATATTTTGGAATGAAAGAGGATTATAATAGAAAGCTAACCTATCTGAAAGTTTATTTGCAAGCTTTGCCCAGAAGTTATATTTATTCTTATCAGGATCATTTGATCCAGGAGCAGCTGCACCCACTGCAAATATAAGTCCCATAAGTCCTACTAATACACCTAGTTCTTTTGTTTGATTAACAAGCTCACGTCTCATTAAATCATAGAATTCTTCTTTTGTAATTTCTAGTTCCTTGCCTTGTTTCTTAAAATAATCATCTTTTTTCTGTTGTAATATTTCATCCATTATCTTAAGCCCCTTATCTGTACCTGTCATAACATCTATCATTCTTGCTATTCCTGTAAGTCCTACATGAGCCCATGTCTTAAGGAAAGCTCTAGCTCTACCATATTCCCAACTTTCTGTTTCTAAATTTCTTTGTATATCACCAGTTCTAGTTTCTATACCTTTAGGAATCCAGTTTCTAAACATCACAAAACTTCTCATCAATGTATCTCTTCTATATCCAGCTTTATCATCTTCACTCATTAGATCTCCCACCTTTCTACCAAAACTAGTAACCATTGTTCTATATTTTGCTAATGCTTCATCAGAAACACCAGGGATTTCTATAGAATGATCTTTCACTTGAGCTATGTTAGTGAGTGATTCTTTTTCTTTTAATTCCTTCACTCTAGCTTCAAATGTTCTTTCTAAAGCTCTTCTCTCTTCTTGTGTTGCTTTATATTTTACAGCTCTATCTTGTGCACTCACATAGTCTCTAATGTTTACAATCTTTCCATTTCTCACCATTGAGTTATCATTGAAAGCTAATGCATTTGTAATCTGAAGCTTTTTAGCAGCAAATGATGCAGTTGACATTAGAACATCATTAAATGACCAAGCTGCCATGTAATTATAAAGTCCTTGCTTAGATGCAATCTCTCTTCTTTTTTCTGTAGAAAGATCATCTGTAAGAGGAACTATTTCATTTAATAATAATTTCTGTGCAATAGAAAGTCCTCCTGGAATTACAGCCTTGATATGGTTTCTTTCCCAGTCTGCAAATGTATAGAACTGTCCACTATTAATAAATCCTTGGAAGTGTGTACTTAAATAGTGAGGTGCTGCAACTAAAAGCTTTAATCCTACAGCTTGTGCTTGTATGAGTTTATTAGAGTTTCTTAATAGTTTTTGTGCAGATAGTTGTCTCTGTTCAGCAGTATCACTATCCTTGGCAAACTTTTCAGTGATGCTTTTTATACTAACATTACCTATGGAAGAAAGATTTTCCTTTAGTCCATATATACCATCATCAATAATTGTCTGTAGTATCTCAGCATTTTTATTACTACTGTAGTCAATCTTAGGAGCACCATTTTCAAATACAATATTACCATTTTGATCCACCACCACATGTCCTTTATTTTTCTCAACATTATATAGTGTAAGAAGTGTATTCTCTATTTGTTTATTAGCTTCATATTCTATTAATGCTTTAATCCAAAGAGTACCCACCTTATTAAGATCTGTAGATAATTGAGATATTGCTCTATCTGTACGAGTGAAAGGTTTAGGTATTTCTTTTCTAAGTGTATGAGTTTCTGGATCTAACTTAGAATAATCTCTTGCTTCACTAACTCTTACAGTGTATGCATCCTTAAACAAATCTTTTGCCTCAGCAAGTTTATCACCTGAATTAGCTAGTCTTTGTAATGTAGATGCTTCTATTAATGGGAAGAAAGAACTTCCTTTATTAGATAGATAACCTGCAGCAATTCCTCTATTATTCAATGCTGTTAGAAAATTCCACATATCTAAAGCATTCTTACTCTTAGACATTTCTACATACTCTTGAGAGAGATGTTTACTTTCTAACATGTTCTTTTTGAACAAATCATTAAATTGCCATTCTCTATATCCATTGAATGATGTACGTGTAATATCTAAACTGTTCTTTAGTTTATTCTTTTGACCATCTCTTCTTTTCTCATTCTGCTCATCATCTTGTGAAAACACTGTATCATCAATATCTTTAATTCCTTTATTAATAATATCAGTTGCTTGTTTCATGTAAGCATCTACATCCATATTATCTAAAAAGAATTGCTTGTCTTTGTTAGTCTTTGCATTCTCACTATCCTCATAAAACTTTTTACTAATCTTCTTAATTAGTTCAATATTATTCTCACTAACTTTACCCACCATACTAAAAGCAGATTTTCCACGAGCATCAGCTTCTTTTTGTAATGGAATAAGTATGTTACTAAAATCATCAATTAGTCTACTAGAATGTATATTGATAATACTCTTAGAGTTCTGAACTAAATTAGAACCAAGCTTAACCAAGTTAGCAGGAAGTTTAGATCCTTCTTTAAATGTCCTAGTTAATCCATCAACTTCTTTCTCTGCATCTAGAGCACTATATTTAGTATCTTCTGTTGTAAGTCCTTCTTTTAGAGCAAGTTGTACAACAAATTCTCTTTGTAGATCATTGATTTTGGTCATCATCCTTTTTGTGGATTCACCTATTGCATCAAGTCTAGAAAGAGTGGCTTGGTCTTCTTTACTCATTCCTTCCTTAGGAAACTGTGATAGGAATGTCTCACTTAAGGTTGTATATTTCTCAGCACTGTTTTTAATCTCTAATAAGTTTGCTAGCTTATTATTTATATCATCTTTAGATAACTTAGTGTAGTCTATGTTTTCAAAACTCTTAAATGTTTCACTAGCATCTTTTAAGAAGTTCACACCCACATTAGTTAATGGAGCAAAGTTTAGCTGCACTTGTAAATGACGAGTGGCTTTAGAAAGTTCTTGCAGTCTTAGAAATTTCTTAAACTTATCTTCAGCAGCAGTGTCTGCTTTATAAAGTTTTTCATATTGAGCATTCAAAGAAGTTACAAGCTCATTTATTCTTTTGTTTCCTGTATTTTCTGTATTAATAGGAACAGGAAGTAAGTATGTTTTAGTTTCTTTTACATTATCAAACTTACCCACCTCAATAGAAGATAGAAGTAGTTTGCTTTTATTATCACCTTTTATAGAGTTTCTATAGTTAGCAATAAATGGAACCATTCTAGCTCTTCTCAACTGATTAGGTTTAATCCCATAGTTATATAAGATTTTAGAATACTCTCCCATTTGCTCTTTCCATTCTTTTTTCTTTAATGGTTGAATATCTTCATTAGTGGTTTTATCTAAATTTGAGAACTTCCAGTCATATATATCCACTTTAATGCCAGTGGTTACATCTGGTGCAATTGCAATTAAATCTATTGTAGAAGCTAGCATACCTTTCACCTTTTCATTCACCACCTTTCTTTCAACAAGAAATCTTGTACCTTCAGGATATGAACTTACTAAATCTTCTATATATGATCTTACACTTTTTTGTATAGTGGAATTTAATGGACTATTAATAGTTGTATTAGTAAACACAGGTTTACGATAACCATCTTTATCAATCAAGTCATTAATTATTACATTCTCTATAAACCCATGTCCTTGCAATCCCCATTCTTGCATCTGACTATCTTGATTCTTTTGAAAGTCAGTACGTTCAATGTTATTCTTACCCTTTACTTTTTCAGTAACACTTAATGCGATTTTCTTAACACCATCAAGTAAATAATGTCTTTTATCTGTAGCAGTGGCAGGATTTAATACTAAACGATTATCCATACCTGAAACTTTATCATAAAAGTCATCCACTTGATCTTTATTCAAGCTAAGATATACACCATCTTCTTTAATATCAGATACAGTTCCTTTCACCTTACCAGCAGCTATATCTTTAGCTGTCTTACTAAATATATCTACATTACTTTTATTATATAAGCCTTTGACAAAGTCTAATACAGAATCCCAAAGTCTTTGAGCTAAGTTTCTATTAGCCTTTTCCACTGTAGTGGGTTGTTCTGTATTTCCTTCTGTTTGATTTACAATATGTCTTGTAATCAATTGATCTACAGCTTCTTTCTTTATCTTACGAATATTTGGTTTACCATCAGATAATTGGTATTCTGGTCTAGTGCTATATTTATCAAACACTTCTTTATATATCTGATATTTACCAATCTCACTAATCATCTTAGTCATTAACTGAGGAGCAGTTTGTTCTACAATAGCTGTAGCTATGTGAACTACTTCTTCTGTTAATGCTGCATTTTCTCTACCAACAGCAAGTGCTACAACACCTCTAACAGTATCTGCAACACCATTCACTCCATCAATATCAAGTCCAGTTTCTTTAGCATATTTATTTAAATCCTGGAAATCAATACCCATTTGCTTTCCAGCCTCTTTCATTATATTAAGAGTTTCTTGAGAAGCCTTAGATCCATATTCATCATTTAACTGAAAGAATTCACCTCTCTGTTCTGCTGTATATCCACCTCTTTCCATCTCAGCTCTTTGTTCTGGAGAAAGTTCTGTGGATTTTCTATTATACACATCTAGATATTTCTGTGCTAGTTCATTAGAAGGGTCAATGGTAAAAGATCCTTTTTCACCTTCTTTTATTACTATATCTTTAAAATCTCTATTAATTTTACTAATAGATGCAGATGACTTACTGGGGTTTGGAAAAAAGCCAGTGGTATCTGAAAGGATAGCACCATCTTTAGCAAGACTAATCTTTACTGAATCTGTTATATCTTTCTTAATATCTAATAAACATTTTGCCATTATCCGCAGTTATTTTCGTTATTATTTTCAATTGGAGGTAATCCTTCTGGTGTGATAGTTGTATCTACTTCTGATTGTGTAAATAGATCTTCATCTTCTAATAGACCTTCTACATTTTGTATTCCACCAAAGTAAGCCATGATGTTTTCATTTGGTATAGTCTCATCAGATGTGATAAATCCATTATCTATTACAGACTTTCTTGGTGTAAGATAGAACTCATTAGCAAACTTACCATCACCCCAAGCATTAATTGCTTTGTAAATATAGTTCAATTTTCCATCACCTCTATCATATGAACCAATTTTTTTGAACAGTCCTTTGTTTTTATAAGACAAATCTCCTTCTTTTCTCATCTTAACTTTCTCAGCTTGAGATATATTCTTTTCCCATGTATATACAAGAACATCACTGTCTGATTCTTTAGATAGAGCACTGATTCTTAATAGCTGAGGAATATCACCAGCCTTCATAGCATTGTATACATCTGCATGAAATGCCATGTTTTCATTGTATGTACGCTCATTATATATAGGATCATATTTAGCCTTAGCTGACATATGAGGAACAACATCACTATAGTTCCAGAATGTTCTTTCAAATACATTTAGTTTCTCGAAATCTGGAAGAGTTGATAACTGTTCCAAATCTGATAATGTATCATTATACACTCTCTTAATATCTTCATAAGGAAGGAATGATGTAAATGATATATTAGAATCAGTAAGACCTGATTGTAATACAGATAGATTAACAAGTTTATTATATAAATCTTCTTTATCTTCCCCTTTCAAATATTCTTTTAACTCTTGAAATGCATGTATCAATTGGTTTTGATCATACACTTTATTGTTCTTATTTCTAATTTGAATGTTATTAACCTCACCAGGAGCACCAAAATGTGGCTTTAAGATGTTAATCACCTGATTATTATATAAAGGATGACTAGCATCTTTTTTAACATTCTTAACAAAGTTCCAAACCTTCTTAGCTGTATTATCATCTCCTATTAACTGAGACTTAATTTTCTTATTCAATCCTTCATTAGTTTGAACAGCCCAGTCAAATAATGTAGCTACAGCTCTTTGAGAAGTTCTTACAAAGTCTCTATCATTCATATCTATATAAGGAGTGAGAACTTTTTCTAATATGTCTCTTGTTCTTCCTTGATCAGCTTTTAATATTGTAGATAGAGCATTTCTTACATCACTTATATTTTCCATTAACTTTCCAAGGAACGAATTCTTTAATAAAGAATCTGCAGAATTAAATATACTATCTCTAGCAGCATCCAATTGTTGCATTTTTCTGAACAATAAGAATGGATCATTGAATGAAGCTGTATCAAAGTTAGTACCTTGTGTAAGCTTAAACATATGTTCAGCCATCTTAGCATATTTCAAGAACTCATTAAGAATAAATCTTTGCTCAGACTTATCCACCTTACTAAGATTAGTTTTTCCTACATTATCAAGTAGCTTTTCTTTAGAAGGCATTTTACTAGTGAAATATCCACTACTAACATATCTCTTCTGAACTTTATTAAGTATTGTTGTATTAAATAACCATGTATACCCATTCTTTTCTAACTCACGTAAGTAATCACGAACAATTGGTTGGTTCATGAAATAAGCTGTTGTATCAATAGGTACTCCAATCTTAGTTAAGAACATCCATGTAGAGGCTACATTTGGTGTAGCACCTAATTCCATAATCCATGGACCCTTAGATATATCCACATAACCATCAATAAATTGTCCAAGAATATCAGAGATGAATTCACCATCTGCATTCTTAATCATTGATAATGTAGGTTTGCCATCTATTTGATTATACTTCTCAAACTTAATTTTACCATCTCCTAAGAACTTAGCATCTGCAGCACTTAATAATCCTTTCTTAGCATTAAAATCTAGAACAATAGGAGATCTCTGATTTAAAGAATGATTTGTTTGGTTCACAGCTGCAATACCAATTGCATATTTACCAGTTACAAATGCATGTCTTAATGTAGACATAAATCTTCTACTCAACATGTTACCAGTGGATTCATAATCAAATGATCCAAGTCCCATTTTATCTACAATTGTTTTAGCTAAACCTTTTAATTGATCAGCTGAGTTAGGGGTCGTAAGTCTTTCAAAGTTTAAAGGATGGCTAATTAAATTCTGTAAAGATTGAATATAAGCATTCTCTAAATTTCCTTTACCTTCACCTTTTAAAGATAACATTCTAGGAACACCCCTTTCACTATCATCTACATTTTTTAAGTAGATAGATAGTTTATCTATATCAAAATCCGATCCAACCTTCTTCACTAAAGCAGAAGGGATTACCACAGAATCACCAAACTCTTCAGGAAGAAATCTAGCTATTTTAAATACATCAATTGAGTTCTGTTTCTGTGTAGGAATACGAAAAGCTACACCTTCTAATATACCAGAATCTTTTAATTCTTTAATAAGTTCTTCATCAGATAGATCTGACTTAAACCATCTACCCACCATAATCTCACATGTGCGTTGACCATCTTTATCTTCATAGAACTTAAGAGTATCAGATGTATATGCATTCTTACCATTCACCTTTACAGCTTCCACCTTATTAGATTCTAATAATGTAGAAGGAACTTGCACTTTCATACCACCATTAATCTTAGGACTAATTACTTCTCTATCAGCAATAGAATATAAAATGTTTCTAATTTGTTGGTAAGCAGGAGTGGCTTCAATCACTACATCACCATCTTTAAATCCTTGTAATGCATCAATGATATTGTCATTAACTTCTCTTCTAGTTAACTCTCTTCTTAATGTATCAGCTAACTTATCAACATTAGTTAACTTATATCCTCCATCTACTTTCTCGATATTAAATGTTTTCAATAGTGAGTTAACACCACTTTCAATCATTCTCTCAAGAATATTTTGGTTATTCTTTATCTCTTTATATAAAGGAGAAGCTTTTTCTCTTTCAGCTTCTGTTTTCAAACTGTACCAATCTTCATAACTTCCTTTGTAATCAATAGGAACACCTGCTGCCATGAAATCTAATGTAGAAAGCTTGGTCATTTGAGATCCTCTTGTCACTTGGTTATCTTCTTTAGAAGGAACCTCAGACTGTACACTCATGATAGAGAATGGTACATTTACTATTCCATTAAATGGAGCTTCATTAAAATCTCCAGTGTTTGGATCATATAAGTTATGAACTTCTTCAGCTCCTACCTTTCTACCACTTTTATATACAGCATAGTCAATACCTTCAGCTTGCATCTTGTTATATAACTTAACAGCGTTAGATTCAGCATTAAGTTCTTTTGATGCTCTATAAGATAGGACAGTTAAGGCAAACTTATCTAATACAATATCATTATAGTTTTGACCATTTGCTTTATTACCAGTTACAATAGGTTTACTAGGAGTGTATGTACGTCTGATTTGAGGATTGCCATCTCTTAATGTTCTCTTTTCAGCACTAGTTAACTTTTCACCTTTATCTTGTTTCTCCCATGCAATATCATATTCATATTGTCTTTCTTGTTGTGTATCCCACTCACCAGCTCTAATTTTAAAGTTACGATGTGCAGGTAGAGCAATAATACCACCACCATCTGTTTCTTCCCATGCACCATAATTAGATAGATCATTAGTAGCAAATACATCACCAAGAGTTATTGTTTTGAAAGAATCTACATTAAAGTCTGTATGACCAATTTTACCCTTTGCAAATTTCTTATTCCAAACATTATCTAAAGCTGTATTCATTTCTACAGAATCAGCAATGATAGATTGTCTAGGAGAGTTAAAGCTTTTGATACGTTTTAATTCATCAGAGTATTGATATGGATCAGAATACAGCACCTTATGAAGCTCTATATTATTCATAATATAGTTAGCAGATAATGTAGCTAATTCTCTTTCTAATTCTTCTGGTTTCATTAATTCTTTACCAAATGATAAACCTTCTGTCTTAAAGCCATTATCATATGCCTTTAATAAGTTGTAATCAATTAGTGTTTTCTTTAATGATTCTTTTTCTTTATTTATAAAGTCTGTAACTTTTTCAGCAATCTGATTAACTTTAGTATCTGCATCAGTAAAACTATCATACACTTGTTCAGCTGTACCAAGTCTAGAGATGACATCATTGTGCAACTCTTCTCCTAGAATAGCCTTGAAGAAACGTAAGTCATTAGTGTTTCTATTTTTTGCTACAGTACGATCTTCCTTAGCTAAGTTAAACTCATCTATAAAATATCCTCTGAATTTATCATGTATAGCTTTATAGTCTGTAAGAATATCACTAGTATTAATTCTATTACCCATGAATAACATCCACTCAAGAGCAGCATCACCAGGAATTAGATTTAAATAGTATCCTTCTTTATTAAGATTGATCTCTTGTAACAGTCTATCTTTATAAGTTAATTTAGATGATTCTTTCTGTTTACCAGTTTCTTCATCAATAACACCACCAGCATATCCAGTGTGCATTAGTTGTTTAGCATCAAATTCTGCATCCTCATCTGTCTCAATTCTATCTCCAGATTCTTTATCAAACATTGAATACAGTAAGTCAGAATTCTTGCTAAATGTATCAGTTAGTAAGTATTCATATTGTGTACCTGTAAGTTCGCTTAAGTTATCAATTTGTGATAGATGATCATATAAATCACTAGCAGCATTTGTTCCAATAAATGATTGAGTCATCTCACCATTAATATTGTAGAATGTACTACTAAATTCAGGATTATCCATCTTAGCTTTAATCTCAGCTAATTGACGCAAACGCTTATCAATATCTAATGATTTACCAGAGAAGCTCACCACCTGTTTAGCTTGAGCAATACTCTGTCTAATACCATTCACTGCCTTAGAGAATAATGATTTCTCAGGCATTGTTGATAGTTTCTTATAGTCAAATTCAATACCAAGTTCTTTTAAGAAGTCTACTTGTGATTGTAAACTATCAAGTTTTACTTCTGTAATAGCACTTGCATTACCATAATATATATTCTTATATGAGTTGTAAGTAAAGTACTTACTTCCATTATCTATAGATCCTTTAATATCTTCAATAAAATCTTGTTGTGTTTGTCTAGCAGCTGTAGAAAAGTTAGCATCTCCCACCTGTACATCACCATTTGCTAATAAATATACATTCTTAACTGTAGGAGATTGTTTCTTAAATGTTTTCCATAAAGAAGCCAATAGCTGTAAATCAGTCTTATTATCTAATTCATCTAAGTTTCTCATCTTACTAAGACGATTATAAAGCTTAGTGTACTTAGAATCTTTTATAGACATGTCTTTAATTCTGTTCACCATTTCAGTGATGTTACGAGAATTATGTGTATTATTCATTACACTAATAAATGTCTCACTCATTGGAACTAATGTATAGCCTCCAATAGAAGATAGTTTATTAGTACCATCTATATTAGTAACAGGAAGACTAGCTAGCAATAATTTAATTGCTGCACTAGCTTTTTTCATATGATCTATTTTACTAGCATCACCATATGCATCATCTTTAGACCTATCCATTGTAGGAATTAACTCATCATTCTCATCAAACTCAATACCATAAGACTTGATATATTCTTCATGTTTAGCTTGAATAGCTTCCCAGTTATCTAATATATTTCCATATAAAGTGTTATTTGCCTCAATTGCTGCATTTACTTCTTCAGGAGATTCATCAGTCATCTTTTCTAACTGAACAACATTCTCAGCAATTAAATCACCTAATTCATCTTGAAGCTTTTGATAAACTTCTGCTTTATTAGTGGTACCACCTACAAGATCAAATAATCCTTTATTAGATTCAAATAAATCTTTTACAGTGGTATAAGTCATGTGTTGCATGATATCATTAATCTGTCCACCTGTAAATCCAGCTAATTTAAACTCACTGTTTTCATCACCAATAGCACTATCTATATTCACTATACCCTGTTGAGCAAATGATAATCCAGCTAAGTTTGGAGAGTATTCTGCATAATAACCTGTACCAATATTCTCAAATAATCTATTTGTATTCTCTTCTGCTTTAGTTCCAACAAAGAATGTTTTAATCCAGTCTATAATCTGTGAGAAGATTCTAGATATTAATGACTTACCTTCTTGAGCATCTTGTTTTAATGTACGATCTCTGAACTCTTCAGCTAGTTTTTCTTTAATATCTTGATCTGTAGCTTCAGAATAATTAATCTCTCTAGCAGTGAATACATCTGTATAAGAACCTTTTCTGTTTCTAAATTCAGTTCTTATAGCATCTTGTTCAGCTTGAGAAGTAAACATCTTCCATACAGCTTCAAACACCTCATGATAAGCTGTTCCCACTTCTGCATTTTGATATAAATAGATAGCACCATCCTTTAACATACCCCAAGCTAATTTACCATTAGTTGCTTGAATAATGTTATTCACTTTATATACAGGAATATTTGGTATGGTTTTACCTATCCATTGTTCTACCTTCTTCCAGTTTTCTGTTTGAAAATTATTTAAGTTACTATTAATCTGTAGTCTATAATCACTTCCTCTCTTGCTATCTCCTTGTTGCTTTCTCTGATTAATCTTTTGCTGTAAGCTAGGATTCACCTTAGGAGCTTCAGCAGTAATAGGGGCTTCAGGAGCAATGGCTGCTTGTTCTTTAAGTTGTTTAGCTATAATATTTCTAATAAGATTCTTAGCTATAGCAAATGCTTCTTCATCAGTTGAATCTGCTGTAACACCAGTGCCAGGAATTTCTGCTAATTTACCAGTGATTGTTTCTAATGTTATCTTAAATGCACCATCTTCATTCTCATCAGGAAGTTTTATACCTTCAATAATTGCAGCATTAGGATCAAACTTTTCTGGATCAACACTAAATGTAATAGCTACATTTCCAAGTTTATCAGAAAGTTTAATTGTATTCTTTTCTCCATTAGTATCAAACTTCTTACTCTCTTCTTTAGTGGTAGTCACCTTAGTTTCTTTAGCTGGTAAAGCTTCTGCAGAACTACTACTATTCTTATCTGCTAATGTAAAATAGATTCCTTTTCTATTAGTATCTGTAGCATTTTTAAGAGGTCTGATTTGTGTTGTCAAAGGAATATCTACACTAGATCTTTTTCTTCCTTCTGGATCATTAGGAGATAATAAATATGATTGATAGTTCTGCCACTCTCTGGTTTTAATACCATCAGCATCAATATCTGTAATTTCTGTATACTTAGAGTTCCAAGGTTTTGTTTTAGAACCTTTTGTTAAAGATGAATTAACATTATGGTATAATCCAGCAAGTCTATCTATAATAGCTTCTTTATTCTTATCAAGCTCTTTAGGATCAAGATAAAACTCTTGTTCATCTTTACCAATCTTTAATTTCATGTTCTCAAAGAACACACTACTATATCCAGCTTCTTTTCTATTTCCTTGAGCATCTGTAGGAGTACCCCAATATACCACTGATTTCAACCAGTTGTATAACATTTGAGATTCTCCAGATTTAAGATTACCATCATTAATTAAGTTAGTGGCAAGCTTATTAATAGCATTATATATTAATGTAGCTTCTGTACGAGTGAATTGTCTATTATCCACTTTAACCATTCCGTTAGCAGTGAATACTGTAGGCAATCCTTTGATGTTATTCATAGTGACAGATCCTCTTGTTTGAGCATCATCACTTGTAGCAACACCTATCACTCTCTTTGTTCTTAGTTGTTTATCAGTAACTAATCCAGCATCTGTTACAGGAGTTCTAGCATTATAATCTCTTTCAAACTTACCAGAAGCACTTAATTCTCCTACATAATCAGGAGTTCCAAAAGATGCTTGTATTTGGTATAAGTTAGATATAGGAGAATCTAATGTTTGTTTTCTCCAGTTATTATATTCTTTTGTAAGAGCTTCTACATCTTCTTCTGATGTTGTATCTCTAAACATAGAGCCACCACCAGACCAAGTTAAAGTTTTAGGAAACACTTGATATATAGTGTTCTCTAATGTAGGTTTAGTTAATTTTTTACCATTAACATCTACAAAATATTTCTCACCACTAACAGGATCTACTCCCATTACAACTAATGCAATAGTTTGTTTAGGATCAATATCTTCACCACCTGTACCTTTATCTTTCAACCATTGTGTAAGACCAGGTACACCAATTATAGCTTCATTACCTGATGTAACAATAACACCACGAAAGTTATCATTACCAGGTAGGTCATAAAAGTTAGCACCAAACTGATTAGCACGCACATGATGTGCTGCTAAAGGAGTCTTTTGAGAATATCCTTCAACAGGAGCACTAGTACTATTAACTACTTGCTCATCTGTTTTTTTAGGATCTATTTCATAAGGTCTATCAAAATCAGCTGTAGGAACACTATCTGTATCTGCAGTAGTTTTTAACTCTTTAGAGAGATTATCGTTTTGTGTAAGTTTTTGCTTGGTAAGTCTTTCATCTAACTCAGCTTGACTATCTTCTTTAAACTTCTTCTCTATAGCATCAGTTAACTCTGCATTGTTTAATGCATTAATATATTGTAACTTATCAGTTCCTTCTGTAGGCTTTTCAATACTAGAGAACTTCTCATCTTTTAAAGTTTCATCAATGGCATTATCCATTGTTTTCTTAAGCTCTTCAGGATCATGTTCTGTATTGGCTATATTATATCCTGTAAATTCTTCTGGATTTAGATATTCTGTAGTTCTATTAGGGTTGGTTATCTGATATTTACCATCAACTAGTCCTGCATTAAGAGTTATCTTAGGAGCAAGAGTTAATGTATTATCTTCTCTATGAACAAGATCAGTTAAAGGATATGTATCTCCAACATTTAATTCTTTGTCAACTGTTTTATCAGTGTCATTTAAATCCACTTGTTTTATAGATGCAGCAGTGTTAGGAGTGCTAGGACTGTTCTTAAGATCTTCAACTATTTTCTTATTAGCTTCTGTTTGTTTTTTTACAGCATCAAATGTATTTCTAAAATTAGTCTTATCTATAGATGATCTATATCCTTCTTTAGTAATTTCTAAAGACTTTTCTAATGCTTCATTTTCATCTAGTAATCTATTTGCTCTAACTTCTTGAGGAGATGATGGTTTTTCCACCTTCTCTAATATTCCTAATCCTGCTAATTCAGCAGTGTTCTTTCTCAACTGAGAGTTAAAGAATATCTGATCTGCTGCATTGAAGTATTGATAATTCTTTACACCTTCAATATATTGACCTGCAAGTTTAACTTCATCAGGATTATTCTTATCTATATTAAGACTAGTGAATCCAGCATGTCTTTGATCAATAGCATCGTGTGCCTTTTTCAATTCTAATGCATGAGTGATGTTTCTTTGTAGTTGAATTTCAGGAGTAATTTCTATACCTGCTTCATTATCATTCACTCTATTAATATCCTCTTTTTGATTCTTAGCTTCAAACCTTAATAGATTATTTAAATACTCCATTCCATTAGGATCATCAAAGAAGTTCTGACCTAATGCAGCTAATGAATTAAAGTTTAATTGATCTAATGCTAATTTATTACCATCTTTAATAGCTTGTACCTTTGCTAATATTTCAGTTTGAGAATCCATTAAAGATGCTCCTAATGAAGCAAGTCTTTCTTGGTTAAACTTAGGTTGAGGTTTTCCTTCATTATCAACAGTTGTAGCTATAGCACCTTTCTCATCTTTTTCAAAAATATCATCTGGTGTATTAAAATATCTTCTTCTAGCAGTTGCTTGCAGTATTCCTTTTTTAAAGTTTTCTGCAGCTTCATCTTGTTTTGTATATTCTTTTGTAGCTATACTTTTAGCATGTCCACCTAAGGTCATTAACATACCTTGAATAGTACCTAGAGCAATATTGTTCTGACCATTAGGATCATTAACATTATCTATCCAGTCTGTCATGATACTAGCAAATCCACCTTGGTCTTTCTTTATACTACCATTTTTTACTTTACCAGCAATAGAGTCTTCTAAATATCTACCAATGGCTACTTGAGCACTTTCATTTTGACCATGCTCTAACCCTGTTAAAAATGTCTTTCCTAATAATTTACCTATTGTAGGTTTAGAACTAGTCACTGTAGTTTCTAAAGCTTCAAGTGTTTCTGCATTAAAATATTTCTTTAATGCACTTTGAGCAGTTTTTGCTGTAGAAAATATCTGAGGAAGTTCATATAATGATGCACCTATACTTAAAGGAAGTGTATAACCAAATCCTTTCATTGCACCCTCTGCTGCTTTTTGTTCTATCTCATCATCTGATACATTAATTAATCCTTGATCTCTTTGTTCTTGTAAAGATTTTCTAATTGCCACTTGAGCTTCTTTACCATTCAATCCAGACTGACCAATTACATTCCAAGTGTATAATTCTGCTTTTTGAGCACCTTGTATAAGTCCTTTAAATCTTAATGCTGTAGCAGCCTCTAAATCAGAAGCTCCTGTACCAGCCACTTTATATATTTGGTTACCTAGCATTTTACCAAGCTTACCATATAATTCAGGATTTTCAGAAAGAGCTTGAATTCCTTTTGCTCCAAGTCCTGTAGCTCTTAATCCTCCAGCTTCTTCCATTGCTCCAAATAATCCAATCCCTTTAGCTTCTAATGCTCCAGGAGCAATCATAGATGCTGTAAGAGCAAGACGATCTGCAGCATCATCTAACCACCAACTAGAAGTAGTTAACTTACTCCAGATGTTACCATTAGTGTATTTAGCACTTTTATATATAGGATTGGTTTCTTCCACTTTGTTTTTCCAAAGATCTCCTAGATTAGTCATGAAGTTATCTGTCATTAAAGAGACAGCATTTCCATTATTAACAAGATCTCCTTTTCCACCAACTGCTTCATTTGCTAAATTAGCTATTCCACCAATAGCTGCAGGAACTGCACCTAATATAAATCCAGCATTTTGTAAGAAATATGCTCCTGTTTTATTAACAAAGTTCCATCCAGCATTTGCCACTCTATTTAGTCCAGATTGTCCTTGTGCATGATAATCCTCTTGATCTCCAATAGTGGGATTATAAACACCATATCTTTTATTATCTATTAATTCTTTTGTACTATATACAACATCAGGTTTACTATAGTTAGATGTATCACTATAATAATCAATTAGGTCCATACCATTAGTGCGTGGTGCAGCACCATCACTATCAAGTTGTGGAATTACTGCAGCTGGATTGTAAGCAGACTTACGTTCTACAGGAGTATCAGGAGTTATTATTGGATCTAAACCTTGAAAATCTGGCATCTTGAATTCTTTTTTTAAAATAATTTACCTTTGAAATTAGGATTGTAATGTCTAATTATATCTATTATACTAGCATCATCTAATCCACTAAAAAATTCACTGGCTTTATCAATTGACATTCCTTTATCAATTTGTATTGGCATCCATCCATCTTTTGTTTTTATCTGAATTTTTGGAAACACTTTATTATTATTACCATACTCTTCATGAAGATCTCCCACTACAGTTATACGTTTAGCAAGTGGGAAGGCAGACTGTTGCCATTTAGCTCCTTCTGGGCTTTCATTAGCAGCATTTGTTGTACCGCCTGTCATCATCATCTCGCCTTTAATTTGAGCTGCGTTACTTGTCTGAGCTTCTGGAAGTTGGGCTATATCTGTATAACTTAATGTTCTTTTTTGAACACTTCCATCAGGACCAGTTACCCAAAGTTGTTTAGTAACACCATCATTATATATACCATATTTAAGTCCAGCTGCTATAGATTTATCAGCTAACCATGAATTCACTTTACTATTATTCCAATTATCATATCCACCTACATCATGTCTATCCACCTTACTTAAAGCATCTGCTATTCCTGACCATCTCGATTGTGCAGTTGGTGAAGGGGTATCAATAGGAGTTACTGTAGGAGCATATTGTGGAGTTTTAGAAGCAATTATTTCATTATATCTTTTATTATATTTATTAAGAGCTTCTTGTTTTTTTGCAATTATAGGATTAGCCCAATTTTGAATTGGAGTTCCTAATATAGAAGAAACATTATTATAATTTTTATATAGTAATTTTTCTTTTTCAGTAAGTCTATTTAAGTCTTCAACAGTTTTATCAATTGGAATCCCTGCACTACTAATACCTCCACTAATTGTTTTTGTTACAGGCTTTTGGGCAAAATCAAAAAGTTCTCTTGGTGTAAATGTAACATTTCTACCTGACTCATCTTTGATAGTAATTGATTTTTGACCAGCTATAGATTGAGTAATTTGATTTTGAAGATTTTTCATCTCAGGATCATTCTCTACTTGCTCATGTGCTGTATTCAAAACAGCAGCATTTAACCCTGCTTGTCTTCTATTTTCTAAAATAGAATTTACAGCAGCTTTGTATTCAGGACCAATTGGATTTTTAATAGGACCATGATAAGATCCATTGATCATATTTTCTACATCAGTGGGTGTAACTACAACTGTTTTATCTGGACCTAGCTTTCTAGCATTCTCTTGAATCTTTGCAGCTAGTGCTGATACACCTGCAGTTGCAGCATTTGTATAAGTTGCCACTTGACCATTTACAATATCTTCAGGTTTTTTAACTGGTTGTTCATTTCCTCCAACAGCTACAAATGGTTCTCCTGTTCCACCATGAGCTACCCAGAAATCTAAATCATATTTTTTTCCAGATAGTGCTTCTTCTGCTAAATTATGTCTTCTTGTTTCCTTTTGAGCAGCTGCTTTTAATCCATAATCAGCAGTCCAATGATCTGCATCTAATATTGGATTATTTACATATTTTAATACAGTTTCTTCCCATGAATGAGAATTTGCAAATTCTTTTATAGCTCCTTCTTTATATAAATCTGCCTTAACTTGATTAGGATCTCTAGCAATAGCTGCTAGTTGATTATTTAATTTTTGTGTTAGTTCTCCTCTATATGCTCCACCTTCTCCAATTTGTTTTTGTAATTCTGCTATAGCTGTTTTGGATTGATTAACTATATTTGCATTAGCTGAATTTGTTGCAGCATATTTCTGTAATGCTGCAATCTTATCTGTAACTGTTTGTATACCAGCTTTATATTGATCTTGTGCATGATTAGCTAAATCTTCTTGAGTGTAGTTCCTAAACTGGTACATACCAGATATTTGCATTTGACGAAGATCATTTGCATCAAGAGAAGATCTTATTGCATTTTCTATTTTTGCAGAAGTGATTCCTTTGAACCCATTCTCAACCATAGCTTTTGCTGTATCTCCATATAATATATTTCCATCTTTATCTGTTTTCCAAGGAACTTCTGTATCTGAACCACTTTCATGAAGACTTTTAAGCACCTCAATCATTTTTGGTTGTAGATCTCTATGTTCTATATATCCTCCTGAATATGAAGCATTTACATCTGTATTACTCAAATAAGCATTAGCTCCTTGATCAAAAAACCAATCATTATCAACTGAACCTTTTCCTGATTTATTGGCAGCTTGTTTATCTGAAACTCCTTGTTTTAATCTCTGTGTAGATGCAGCAGCATTTTGTACAATAGGATCCTTGATAATAGATGTGGCCATCCCTCCTACAGAATTAACAAGCTGTTGATTAGAGAAATCTCCAGCAGCAACTGTTCTTAGATTATTACCTAAATCATCAAGTTTTGATTGTAAATATTTTTTTTGAGACTCATTAGCAATGTCCATACCAGCCACATTATCTATCTGTGTCTGAATTTTTTGCACTCCTTGATCATATTGCTGTTGCTTCCATTGACCCACTTCTGTCATAGCCTGTATAGGAAGCTGTGAGATGTAAGGATTAAATTGTGATATTTGATCTGTAAATGATGCCATATTAGTAGAATTAGCAAATGTAATTTAAAATATTATATATACCAAGAGAAATAACTATTCCGATTAATTTGGTATAATAAGATTGATTAGATAGTTTTTAAAGCTTTTACAATAGCACCATTTCTTGCAGGTTTTGTATCTTTTTTAAGCTGTGATTCAAACTGATTCACCATTGCTTTAGCTTTTTCATAATCAGCTAATGTAGAAGGCTTACTGCTCACTTGATCCACTGAAGGGGTTCCTTCTCCTGCAGTAGGGATATTGAATGTAGCAGGACTATTTACATTATAAGCCTTTCCAGTTGTAGGGTCAAATCTAAAGTTATATTTGTTTTGTTCTACACCTGACGCTAGATTTTCTAGCTTATTTTGAGCAATTTTAGAACTGATGGAATTAAGAGCAGCAATATTTTGTTCCTTAGTCTTACTTTGAGCTGTAGCTTGTCTAACATATTGTTGATCAAGAATATTTAGATTCTGTAACTGAGCTTGATTCATTAAGTCCCTATTCTTACCATACACTTGAGCTTTCTGAGCCTGATTTGCTCTAAACTGTTCTCCTAACACTTTATTCTTCATCTCTGCAGCACTAGCCATAATTTGAGCCTGAGCAGCAGGATTTCTTCCAGCACCTCTAATAGCAGCATTAGCCTGTTGATCTATAGAGTTTATTTGATCTTGTAAAGAAATGTTATAAGGAGTATCTAACATAGGTTGATACGTTTGAGCTTTTACAGGTTCTACTTGATTATGACCTAGAGCATACATTTCACCCATTAACTGATTAGTATCTAAAGGCATTTGGTTAGTAGGTCTAGCAAAGTCATATATACTAGCAAGTGCTGTAGCAATAGCATTCTTTTTATCAAACTTCTTAGTACCTTTATCTTTAGTTGGACTAGCTAATCCTGGAAGATCTTCTTCTTTTGGATAAGGGTATGCAACAGGAGAAGTGGCTCCAGTAAAGGTAGTTGGTGCATTAGTATATCCTAAAGAAGGATATGCTGGACCTCTTTTAGAACTAGCAACTGCTACATTTCCTAAGTCAGCATTTCCAAAAGATTGATTACCCAATCCCAATGCTTGCATTCTAGCATCAGCTGCATCAGCATCACTTTGAGGAGCTGATTGTGTACCAGTGTGATCAAGATAATAATCTTCTCCTATACCAATTCCATTTTGAGCCATAGGAATACTTGCTCCTAATTTGGCCATATTTTTAACCTTACCTTTCATAACATCTTGATTAAACTTATCAGAGTCTTCATAACCAAATTCTTTAGCTGTATCTAGAATAGCATTCTGAACACGAGCTGCTGCTTCTAATTTAGCTGCATTAGCTTTTTGTTTAGCTGTTGCACCCATCATCATAGCCTTGCCAGAGTTTAAAGCTAATTGATCAAATACAGTGTTATCTTTTGAACTGTTCACTATATCTGTAGCTTTATTGATAATTTGATTTTGCTTCTTATCATTTAATGCTACATCATTAGCATAATGTTTAAACTTCCTTCCTTCAGAATCTTTATCCCCTATTTCACTAGCACCAAATTGAGGAATCTTCATATTACCATACACTACTAGATTACTTCCAGTGGGACTTCCACCATCTTGTAATTTTGTAGCTGGTTCACCACCTTCCACTTCTACACCATTATCTCCATATGTAACAGGCATTCCACCATTGTCATGAGAAGGACCTCTAAACATAATAGTTTCTCCACCATGAGGTAGGAATGGATTATAAGATAGAGTTTCAGCTTTTCCACGATGTACTTGCAAATCACCACCCATAGCTAACTGTGTACCATCTTCAGCAATAGGCATAAGTCCTCTTTCTGTAGATAGAGCACTTGCACTAGGGTTTACATAATCTTCTTTAAGATGTCCACCACTTCTTAGCATATCTGCATCATGTGGAGGATGTAATAAATCTTTTAAATTGTGTTCACCAAACTTAGTGATTAGTTGTGGTTGCCATGTATGACTATTCCATTCGTACGGAGAGGTTTTACCACCATCTTCCATAAATGAAGCATTTTGTCCTTGTATACCTTGTGCTCCTGATGCCCATGCAGCTCTCATTGCATTAGTTTGAGCTTCAGCTTGTTTAGCTTTAAGTGCGTTAGCATCTTTTGCACCACCAAGTAAATTACCTGCAACAGTACCTACAAGTTTACCAACTTCTCCACCCACTGGACCAAAGAATGCAGAACCTATAGCACTTCCCACTCCTGAACCAATACTAGCTTGTCCTGAAGATTGGAAATAGTCTCCAAACTCTGCCTGTGGTAAAACACCACCTCTTCTATATTGTTTAGGATTACTTTCTTCTAAAGGCTCATATCCAAGATCACCATATAGATTGTTAGGAGCATATGTATTTTGTACCTGTGTTGGATTACCACTTATTCTAGTTCCGTATTGAGCTAGATAGTTGGTGCCCACTCCTGTAGGACTTCCCATCTGTCCAGGTTGTAATAACTGATCTTCAGGTCTTACATATTTATTTTGCACTCTTTCTTTACGACCAGAAGCAGCTTGAAGTGTTAAACCAGAAATATCAGCAGCTTGATCAGCTTTCAACATGTTTTGTTTCTGCTGTTTAATTTGCTGAACTCCTTGTAATATTTGAGGAGCAGCATTCACTATACCAATACCAGCAGCTTCAGAACCTGCACCAAATCCTGCACCACCTTGACCAAGAGCTCCTTGAGGACCAACGTTTGTAAGTTTATTTGCTGTACCTTTACCACCAAATATATTTGCAAACTCACTACCAAGTCCACCTTGTCCTTGTGTAGCAGTTCCAAGAGCAGTTCCTAAATTACCCCAGTTAAATCCTCCAGGAGTAGTTCCACCACCTTGAAATATAGGAAGTTCACCACCTTCTTGGAATGAAGGAGCTGTATCTATTGTTGTGAAATCTAATGAAGGAGCAGATGAACCACCACCACTAGGCATCATTTTACCTAATATAGAACCAATCTGACTACCTATACCACCACTAGAAGATTTAGCATTAGCAGCATCCATAGCTGTTTGTCTAGCTGCATCTTCTTTCAATTGCTCATCGTATTGCTTTCTACTTATTCCTTGGTTTGTAGCATTTGCATTTGCTAACAAATCATTGAATCCCATACCATTCTGAGCTATAGGAGGATTACCAAAGTCTGTAAGTTGGTGTAACTGTGTGTTCACCATCTTAGTACCCATTTCAGCTTTCTTTAAAGCTTTACCATGAGCTTTCATAAATGATTCTTCTGTAGGATATTTCTTGTAGAATTCCTTTTCAGATTTAACTTTGGCGATCTTTAGTATTTGATCTTTCATATCTTATGTTTGTATGATTTATTTATATTTTTCTAACCAGCCACCTTTAGGTGTTTCAGTGACATAATCTCCATCAAATTTATATTTCTTTCCTGGTTTCATCAACTTTTTATCTCCAGTGTTGCTTTCTCCTATAACATCATAATTCACTCCTTTCATTGTTATTTCATTAGAAGGAATAATAGTTGTCTCACCTGGATGTGCCCATTGTCCCATAGGATCTATAATAGCTCCACCATGTTGATATTTATTATCAGTGGCAGCTTGATCAGCAGCATATGCTCCTCCTGCCACCACTGGTGCAGTGGTTAAAAGTTTATTGATATTTTTAGACAGCACCTTAGTATTTTTCTCTATTTTATTAGGATCCATAATATCATACATTCGTAATGGATATTGTTCTCCCTCAGTATTTATATAGTCTTTATAATGACTTTTTATCATTTCAGGACTAATTGGATCATAAGGATGACTGATTACTCCTTTGTTTAACATATCACTTCTTACCTCTTCTAACATTGCCATCTTTTCTTGACCACCACTTCCTTTTTCAAAATAATCTTTTGCGTCTTTTAAATAATCTTTTCCACCAAATATATTACTCTTAGAATAAGATGATACATCACCAGCATCTTTTAATTTCAAATTACGTAAGCTATAGTCAATGTTAGTTGGACTTGTATATTGTTGAAGATGACTAATTTCATGCTCTGCAATATTTTTAGCTTGTTCAGGAGAAAACCCTTCTCCTATAGAAATAACAGGACTTCTATTTGTAGTGGGTATTTCACTCGAAGGATACATTTGTTTATGAATAGCACCTGTTCCACCAAAAGGATCTACATCTTTTACAACTTCTGCTTTTTGTAAATCACCTAATAAAGATTCAGGAGTTACATTATATTTACTAAACTCTGTTAATGCTGGAGATCCTCTCCACCATTGTGTGTTAGCATTTACAAAATTCTTTAATCTAGATTGTCCTTCAGGAGTTTGTAATCTTGCTATTCTTTCATTCAATGCTTGCTTTACAACATCTATGTTTTTACTAGATCCAGAAGCTCCTGCTCCTGGAATACTTTCTTCTGATATTCCAGCAATTCTAGGTAATGCATTTTCTACACTTCCACTTCCTACAGCATATTTACCCAATGCTCCCAATCCTTCACTTAAAGCTCCTACACCTTCAGCAGCTGCCATTGTGTTAAGAGCAAAGTTTCCTGCTTCAGCTATATTAGCTGCTGCTTTGCTAGAGGCTGCTCTATTAAGAGCACCTTCATTATAATTTCCACTTTCATCAACAGACCCACCATGTATATCTGCATATGCTTGGTTTCTAGCAGCTCTTGCAGCAGTATCTCCTTTTTTATATACATCTTTAGAAAGAGTTGGTTGAGAAGCTATTTTATTAATTTCTTTTTGATTTTTAATATCTTGTTGTAATGCTAATCTTCTTTCTATATCAGATCTATTAAGAACTCCTGGAGAAGAGGATATATCACCTCTCATCATAGAGCCATTCTGACTAATAGTTTTAGGAGTCCAATCAAGACCTTCTTGATAGAACTTCATCTCTTGTCCATTCTGTGCAGAAGCTTTTGTCTTCTTTGTATATTTACCATTAGCTGGAGCAGAACCTGCTACTCTTCCATAACTAAATCCTACAGCACCTGGCATGCTTCCACCCATTTGAAATTGTCCACCCCATGCAGGAGAATAGTTTCTTCCTTTTGTATTATATCCAAGTCCTACAAATCCAGGACCTGTAGAAGCAGAAGCATCATTATAATTACCATGTTTACCATAGTTATCATGTATCTTCTCTAGGTTCATTCCATCCTTAGCCTTACTATTTCCTTTGGATTCTTTCTTTAACTCTTCAAACTTTTTAGTGGTGGCATCTGTCCATTGACCACCTGTACTATGTAAAGCTTTAAATGCTCTTGTCACTTTACTGTGTGTAACTACATCATCAGTCTTAGGAGCATTCTCAACAAAGTCAAAAGCTTTCTCCATTCTTTGTTTAAAGTTATCAAAAGACTCTCCACCTGGAATAGAAGCATTAGGATTTTTTACCCAATCCTTTTCTTTAAAGCTTCCTTCAGGAGCTCCATCATATTCACCAATATCCCATGTTCTTAATAATGGATTAGTATACACTGGTAAGTTAGCAGTTTGTCCAATTACATTTGCTGTTTGTTTAGCTCTTTCTATATCACTAGTGATAACATTTTCTTTTCCTCTCTTTAATGCTTCTTTACCAATTCCTTCAGCATATTTAATTCCTTTCTTAGTTAGATCGGTGGGATTTACACCATTCTCTAATCTATCTGCAGTTGCTGTATCTTCACCATGTTCAAACACTTCTGTACCATCTACCTTCACTGGAGCAACCTTAGGTCCTTGTAATTCTCCACCTGAAGCAAATTTATCTAACCATCCTCCTTGTTTATAAGGTTTTGCACCACCAGCTATAGCACCAAAGAACTTTCTTTGCTGGTCTGTAATAGGATGTCCATGCACAGTTTTATCATGCAGGATTTCTTTAGCTTTATTTGATGTTAACTTTTTTGCCATTATTTGTAAGAGATTTGATCTTCTGCAACAATAAACTGACTAATTAAATGAGCTGTAGAAGTGTTATCTAGAATATGTCTCACCTTTAAACTTTTTGATCTAAGAGGTTCTTTCCTAAAGCTTCTCTTTCCATAATCCATATTAGCTTGATTAAGCACCTTATCTATAGACATTGATTCACAGGTAGTTATGAACAAAGGTACGTTTTTATCTCTAACAAGTCCCCAGAATGTATTATATTGATAGAAGTTATCACTCTTAGTATATGTAATAGTTTTACTGTAAGTGTTATATATAGGATAGTTTAAATAGCTCTGTAGGTTATTTATGGGTTTAGGAACTAATTCAAGTAGTCCTGAAGTTTGTTGACCGTTGTATAGAATAGCTTTATTAAACCATTGGTCATCTGTTTCTATTCTGTTTGTTGTACTATACACTCCTTCTGTACTAGGGAAATATCTATAGGCCTTAGTGAAATCTTTTACACTTTGTAATATCTCATCATAAGATTGGAATGAGAATGGATATTCTATAATATAAGGCTCTATGTTTCCATAGTAGTTGTTATATAAAGTGATGTTAGTTAAATGTCTCCAAAGAGATGCAGTGTTACAAGGAGTGAATGTAATAGCTGCTATTTGATCTACATTAAGACTTTCAATAGACATTTCTATTATAGTCTGACATTTACCAACAGATTGTAAAACAATAATATTCACTGAGTCACTTACAGACACACTGTACCCATCTATAAGGTCATCCTTAGAGATGTTGGTACCAAGAACATTTCCTAGATCATCATAGACATCAAAAGGACCAGTTCTATAGCCAGCACAAGTTAATTTTACTATTATTGTTTTAGACATCTTTAAATTATATTTTAGATCAAATTGAACACTCAACACCTTTTAATAACAATGCAGCATCACCACCATATGGTGAATTATTAATTGCACAAATTGCACTATTTACATCTATAGTTTGATTAGAGAAAACAGTTCCATTACAATCTGTATAGTTTACACCAAGTAGTGGATTAGCAGTTTCATTAGTATAAGTGTAACATACTGTAGGAGGAGTTGTTGTTGTTGTAGTTGTTGTTGTTGTGGTTGTAGTGGTAGTAGTGCATTCAACACATACAGCAGTTCCTGCTGCTGCACAACTATCTGATATAAATACAGCAGCTCCTGCTACAGCACAGTTTGATATAGTGGTAGTTGTAGTGGTGGTGGTTGGTGTAGGTATTTCATTTATAGCTACAGCTTGTAAATTACATCCTTCATTTAATCCAGAATAAAAGAATGTTTGATCTGTTACATAGAAGTTTGGAAGATAGCTATGGAAGCTCACCCAGTTCTTACTATTGAAATTAAATGAAATAGTGAAGCTCTTATTACAGAAGTATTGTCTATCTGTAAGCTGTACCACCTTTCTTAATGTAGTGGATCCATAAGTCTTATTTACATAAAACTCTTGTGTAGATGAATCATATTGTACACCACTATTGCTAAGAGGAATATAATCAAGCTTTGTAATAATCACTCTATCATACTTGGCATCATATACACCATGTAGTCCTAAGCCATTATAATGATTATCTGTGTTTACTGTAGGGAAGTAGTTAAGAATTTGGAATGGTAAGTAGTTTGAAAAGAATCTATTCATTCCAGATCCAAATGCAGCTAAGTCTGTAGGCATATATCTACCATACATACTTAGACTAATTAAAAATATCTGACCTCTTTTAGCATCTACAGATATTTGTCCTTCAGGTATTTTTATCAGAAGTTTATTCTGAGTACCCATATATCCTATATCTGTTTCAGCAAAATCTTGTGGAGGAGCAGATTTAAATAATTGATCATTACCTAAATAAGCAGCTTGAGGATTACTTGTATTAATTGTAAGTAGAGAGTTATATACAAATCCTTTGTTCTCAAATCTAGCCAATATCCCTTTGTTCTGAATACCATCTAATGCTACAAGCTTACCATAATTCTCAGGGAAGTCAAAGAAAGATACTGGTCTGTATATCAACCAGTTATTCACTCTATTATCTACATAGCTTTGTTGAGGATCAGAATAGATTGCTCTAAATGGAAAATTAGTATAACATTGATCATCAGTCCAGTTTATAGGCAAGTGGGAGAAATAGTTCTCTTTATTCTGCTTAGAAAAAGTTACATTATATGTATATGTATTATCAAAAGCAATTGGTACAAATGTTTGTTGTAACCAGTTATCAGGAATACCTGTGCTTACATGTGGATAGAAATCTCCTTCTTGATTATTAAATGCTTGACGTAAGTCTACATTAATAGAAGACTCTGTATAATAATAAGGAATACCGTATGCAAATAAATACATCTTACCAGTGTAAGTAGCATTTAATGGAGCAGATGTTACATTACCATTAGGAGAAGCTGTAGTGGAACTTGTTGTTGTAGTGGTTCCTTCTAACACTGTACCTCCAGTGGAGCAATCAAAGTTATGAGCTTTAATTGATATGATATTATTAAGTAGTACGTTATTAGGAGTGGTCCAGTTGTACAAAATAGATCTAGCAGAATGCCAGTATTGTGGAAATGCTACATTACCAATCTCATCATAAAATATATCACTATCATCAGGAGCATTCACTCTATTATCTATAAAGAAAGGAAGCTTTGTTTTAAATGCAAATCTACCAATGAATGTATCTCCACCAAATATCATTCCTGGATCAGATGCAGGAAGTGCTTTGAATATTCTTTGGAATCCTGTATCAATTGTTGTATATGAATACATTTCTCCCCATTGATCAGGAGATATCACCTTTATAGATCCATAATAAGAAACAACATCAATTGGATTTAAAAACTCTGGAGTATCACAATGTCCACTTTGAGAAAGTGTAAATCTAGATGAATCAGAAATTAAACTTCCATTATTACCAATTAAAGATGGAGTGGCATTAGGAAAAGGAAGACTAGTAACAGGTAGAGAGTTTCTATTGTCTAATGTTTTCATGTAGACAGAAGATTCTCTTTGATAGTTATTTACATTCCATACATCTCCTACAGATTCAACACCAGGAATAAGATATTGACATATGTCAAGTTCTCTTTGTTTAACACCTAGATTATTATTTATATCAGAAGAGTAGTCATAATTAGCTACAGAGTTAAAAGAATAAGCATAGTTTTGTCTACTGATACCGTTGATATATATTTGTATATATGCTTGATATGCAGTAAACATTGCTGTTGCATTAAATCCTCCTAAGTTAGCAATATCATAACTTGAAACCAATGCAGCCAATTGAGCATCTCTAGTGAGAAGCTTATATTGTGCATTATTTCTCACTGGTACAAAATGAGCTTGTCCAGCACCATATAGTACATTCTCTAACTTAAGAACAGTTCCTAATGTAGGTTGTCCAAAAGAAGTTTCAGGAGAATTAAATACCATTCTATATTTAGAGTCATCTTGAAATCCATTTAATTCAGAAGGATAACAAGCTACATTCTTATCACTTTCTAAAACACTATACTTACTTGATCCACCTACACGAATAGGTATAGTGGATGAGTTTATTGTTTGAGGAACATTATAGTTTACTCTAATGTTTAAAGAAGCATTTGAAACTGGATCATTATATTGAAAATCTGTATAAGTAACAGTTCCATCAACATATGAAGTTAATACAAATGATATAGATGTAACATTAGTGATTGTTGCTGTTCCAGACAATACCACTGGATAGCTGATGGAACACACTTGTGTTAATATAGTTGGCATATTAACAGTAATCAATTTTCCATCATTACAATCATTATATTGTATTGTGCCAGGTGTTGTTACTACTAATTTATAGGTTTGACACTGTTGATTAAATGCATTGTTCTGTGTAAGAAGGAATGGATCTGGATCAAGGTCATTATAAGGATAGTTTGGATAGTAGTAATAAGTTGGTGAAGGATTGTTTAATGTATTACTATCTCTTGTATACTTACCTACATTTCTTAATATACCTTTACCTATAATAGATCTATTAGTTGATCTATCTCCTCTAACTATTTTAAATCCAATAATCTGAGCTTTTTGTTCTGCTGTAAGATTAGATGCAGTGATTAATTCTGTGATTTGTTCTGGATCTATCTTAACACCAATAGGATACACAGCATCTGCTGTTTGCATCTCTACATGATACTTATTATCAACAATAGTAGGATTAGCACTTTCAAATGCAGGACTCACTAATATATCAGGAAACTTATGATGTCTGATATGTTGACCAGCAAGATCTCCCCAAACTAATGTATCACAAGGATAAGTATCTATTGATTCCCAATATGCAAACTCACCATATTGATATGGAGTGGCATTACCAATATTAGGACCTGTAGCATCACCTAATACAGAAGCTGTATTATATATTTGCCAATAAGGTGCACTAGTTCCATTACCAATAAAGTCAGGATTTGTACTAGGTACATCTGGTTGAGAGAACTCATTGTAGTTCTTTGCTCTACCAGGAATATGAAAACCATCTGTTTGCTTGCCATTATCTAATAGAAATACTATCTCAAAAGGATATATCTCATCTCTAAGATAACCTCTTAAGTTAGTAGCATTGAATGGATCTGCATAATTCTCTGTAGTAGGAATTCTATAGGTTTCCCATAATAGAGTGATCTGACTAGCAATAGACTGATAATTAATCTTATCTATAGATGTAAGATTGTCCCATATAAGTATATCTCTTGCAGTGGTTAAATCTTGTGCAATATCGTAGTATGGAAACTTTTCAAATATATCATCAAGTGTAAGAGGAATAGAAGTTACGTTCTGTCCTGTATAGGTTATTTGTTTTGTTGTATTATCAATAAAATAAGTACCTACTAATTCAACAGAGGTAATATCATTTATTGTTTTTATTACAGCTATGTTATAATATTGAAAGTATCCTGTAACATCTATATTACTGATATCCAATACAATAGACTTACTCACTGGATAATTAAAATCAGGAGTGGTTAATTGTGGATTAGCAATTGGTGTAGGATTAGTTATAGAGTAGTAAGATGTATAAGGATCTCCAAAAGCTGTACCATATTGTATTGCAAATTGGTATGTACCAGCAAGTAAATTACCACCATTAACAACACTATTTACAGAGAGTTCTGGAATAGCAAAGTTAGGTTGTACCTTTAATTTGTTGCAATCAACAACTCCTGTATCAGGAGTGTTTTCACAAATAGTTTCTCCTGGGATTGTTACCCAAGGTTTATTATCTGGATTTAAGTCTATAAATCTTCTAGGATTATATCCATCTGTCCAATAAACTTCTGTTGTACAGTTGGTAATTTTGTGTACAGCTTTAAGAATTGGATAGTTTATATTAAAATTAAGACAAGGAGCATTAATGTATGTAACATAATTACAATCATTATTTACCATATATCCTATTTCACAATCTCCTGTTTCAGGATGTGTTAGAAAGAATACATGTTTATTTTGTTCTGGAATAAAATGCTCTCCAAGAACATGATAATTTGCAGGGAAGTTTAGACATAACTCATTACCTGGCTCATTCTGATAGTTAACAGAAGCTGAGTCATAGTTTTCTAAAGCAGCATTTAGTGCATAAGTGAGACTACCTTTCTCTATCTGGTTCACAGATAGATCCATGTTTAATCCTTTTCTACCTAGATTAAACTCACTTCTAACATTACCTTGTTGTGGTTGTTGTTCTTGTTCAGCCATAGTTTATTTATTGAGTGCCACCATAGTAAGAATTTCCACTATATCCATATCCACCATTTACGCTAGAATATCCATAATCTCCATTAGGACTAGCATTTGGTAATTCATACATCTGATTTCTATTAAGATCATTTTTAATTCTTCTTTGTTTTTCCCAAGAAGTTTGTTTCTTAATTTCAATATCAGCCATTATGAATGCTTCATCATGTAGTCCTTTATAATATCCTAACTTCTGTTGTATCTGAACAAATGTCTCATCATTAATCTGATTTGATAATGTTTCAAACATTTTCCATTTAATGAATGCTTCCACAAACTCTCTAACACGATAGTTATCAGGAACTAATTGATTACCAATTTGATCATATTCTGTTACATAGAACACAAGATGCACTATGCCAGATCTAAAGTTTGTAACAAATTTATTATCTCTAATGTCAAATGAATCATAGCTAGCAGCTCCTGGAGTGAACTCACGTAATGGGGGAGCATAGTTTACAAATTCCCAAGCATCAGTATATTGTACATCACAATTCTTTTTTACAGATATATTACCTGGCTTAAGTAAGTATTGTTGTTGATAAGATCTAGGAATGGTACCATTTGTTTTATATACAGCTTGTACAAGCTCAGGCATACATCTTCCATCACAACCAGGAGTTTGACAATTAGGATTACCAGAAACACAAGGAGCTCCAGCAATTGTTATAGGACTCACCTGTATAGTTGTTCTATCAACAGCTTGTGTGTATAGTGAATTAGCTGATTGATAAGGGTAATTAGGAATCTCTGCACACATCCAAGCTTCTCTTACAGCAATAAAATTGTCTGGAAGTCTAGCTTGAAAATCTTCAATGTATAAAGGTTGTTCTTGTATAACATAAGATGACTTGCCCAACTTTCTAAGACATTTGTCTAAGTAGGTTGGAAACAATAGATCATCTATTGCTCCTGTATCAAAATAACTTTTTAATTCTTCCCTAACTGTTGAATAAATTGGTTCAGGGGAGACAAAGTTGTACTTGTAATAATATGACATATTATTTTATTTTATCCACTCACAATAAATATGTTGATATTTATCATCAGCGTTTATGTAATGAGATAGTAATCTTGATGTAACTCTAGAGGGTTTAAAATACCAAAGGTCCACATTCTTTAATCTAGCTGACTCTTTAAACCATACCCATCCGAAGAAATATCCTTCTGTATGATAATTAAAATTATATATGCGTTTTCCTTTCTCTTTGCTTCTTTTCCAATCTACAGGAAGATTAATATATTCCTTACCATTGATATCTTTAAGCTTCTTTCTTTTCTTCTTATTTATAGAGAAGTCTCCAAAACCAAATGGAAGCTTACACTTTTCACCAGTCTCCAGTATGTAGATTTTAAACTGTTCGTTAAATAGATAGATGATGTTTCTCCACTCATTAAATGTTAATTTTAAAGTGGGATTCTTTTTACAAAAGTCATTATAGTTTTCTTTACTTGAGCTTCTCCAATCTATTTTTGTACGCATTAATTTGTTGGTTTTGCATTAGGTGCTTGACCATCTACATTATCTGAAGTCATATCTGATTTAATGTTAAAATATGTACTTAGTAATCTCTGAGAGGTAAGATCTAATACTTGTTTTTCTAAATATCCAGGACATCCATATTCTTTATCTAAAGGATTTACACACAACTCATCTGTTGTATAGCTTCCACATCCACAACCAATCGTTGGATACATAATCTCATTAGGAACATCTTCTTCAAAGAATGCAGAGAATCGTATAGCTTTTAGTAAAGGATTGTTTACATAAACATATCCTCCATTAGCTATCCAATAGTATTGTTCATTTTTTATTATAGGAAGCTTTAATAAGTTTAAATATCTATTGATAGTAACCTCTTTAAACTTCCTTCCTTGACCACCCATTGCATTTATTGAATAAACACCTTGGATGAGATATTGATAGTTTCCTTCACTCATGCGAGGAAGCTTATACTTACTTCTAGCAACTTGACAAGGATCTGTATATCCACAGCATTCAGAAATAGGAACTTCTATCATCTCTAAACAAGGGATGGTAGTAAATAATGTATCAGTAGCCCAAAGCTTTCTGAGATTAGTTTCTCTCTTTATTAATAACTGTGTATTGTTTTTAATCTCAGAAGCTATCGCTCTGTTGGTTATTAGACCATCAGAGGATAGCAATTTGTGAGTTGACCTCACATCTGAAACTAATTTACGTAATGTTGCCATTATAAGTATTGTTTAAATATATTTGTCATTCCTGACACTTCTTCTATTAAGAATCCTGTCACTTCAGCTTTAGACATTGTGTGACCATTTTTATCATCCCAAAGACTCTTAGCATTAGAGAATGCTGGAATTTGATAAAATTTAATACCATTGAAGTCATGACTCACTTCATGATGCTTATCTCCTGTGAAGATATAAAAGTTCTGGTGGAAAGACCAACCATCTTTAAACTCCATTGGAAATAAAGCTGCTAACTTAGCAGGCTTGATAGCATCTCCATGATTGAACATTAATGCTGAGTTACCATATGTTACATACTTTCTATACTTAGGACTAATGTCAAACGTAAGTCTATTTGTATTTCTGAAATAAGCCTGTAACCATGTAATCATATGCCATCCTACAAACTCATCATGATTACCTGCTACATACACTACATTCACATTTTGAGCATACTGTAATAACATTGTAATTACGAATATCTCATGTTCACATATAAACTGAAAAGAATCCTGATATGTATGTGTGTTTGTTTGAGGAGTTCCTTTTGTTGTAGTTCCTGTGAACTCACTATTAAACTCATCAGATCCAATGATGTATGTAATTTGATCTAGGTTATTTGAAAGTTGTGCTTGGTTAGCAATTACTTCTAACTTATATACAATCTCACCTAATCTTTTAGAAATGTCATTATTACCATCAATGTCATATTTATTTAGATGAGCATCTTGCTTATTGATAACTAACATTGCAGGGCATTTGCCTACAGAGAACTTAGGACTCATGATCTCCTGACTAATAGGCTCATATGAACTTAAAAAGTCTACAAACGAATCTTGAAAAACTTGTTCTGTAGACTTCTTACCTAACCATGCTTTAACTTGCCAATGTGGCTGTCCAGAGTTTCCCCAGAAGTTCTGTACGTATTTAGTTACTTCCCACTTCTCTGTATCTATATTACATTTTTCAATTAGATCTTCTAAACTCTTAATCTCTTCTTTAACATTAGCTACCACTTCACCTGTTCCTTTAACCACATCTTCTGTAAACTTAACTACTAGGTCTTCTAAATCACTTATGTAGTTTCCTATCTCTGCATCATCTTCTGCTTGTTCTTTTGTCTTCATACCATTTAGTAACTCCTCTATCTCATTTTCTGTGATTCCAAGCTTTTCAGCATAGAATTTCTTTGATTTTTTCCAGTGTAACATTTGTTGAAGCTGCTGAAGAAGTGATTGGTTTTCAGACATATATGTTTTTTTTTGGTTAAAATTACTGTAAAGATATACTATTATTAGGTAATTACCAAATTTAATTAACTGATTAGGTTAAACTATATAATCAAATTAATTAGAAATTAAATAAAAACTCCCAGCCTAGAAAGGCCAGGAGAACTTCCTGTAAACCAACAAACAGGGTTTTTTAACAAGTTCCTGTAACTGAAACTAAACCAACTGAACTAATGTTACCATAGTTTACATTTGCCCAATAGATATGTCCAGTGCCATTAAATGGAGTTGCATTAATATTATATAAGATGTCTCCATCAACTAAATAGGTATAATTATAGGAATACACTATAGTTGTTTGTTCTTGACTACATGCATCAGGACCGCTTATATTTGAAGGAGATATAAAAAATGAATTAGGAGGTGCTGGTACTGCTGTTGTAGTAGTTGTTGTTGTACTACTACTTGTACTACTAGTTGTAGTGGTGGTAGTAGATGGAGCACCTACAATAGGCATATAAAGATCTCTAACACAAGTTCCTGTAGACATTGCAAGGATGGTTGTACTACCATCTGGAACCACTGTAGAAGTGTAACCAGCAAGTAAGGCTGTTCTAGATATTCCTGTAGCAAAAGGAGTTGTATACCCATCTGCATCTGAATAAAGATTAAATGGTCCTACATCTGTTCCTGCTAGTGTGAAAGTTATTGTTACTGTGTACATATATTAAATGTTAAAAAGATTAAGGGGTACAGTTACTAGTTACAGATCTTGCTGTTATATTAGAATGATTATAAGTATCTCTTAAAGCATTCCACCAAGTACCATTTGGTTCATTTTCGTATGTAAATGAATTACTTCCAGGTGATACACTCTGCCAAGATGTTGCAGCAAGTGCAGCAGCTTCTGAAGAATAATATCCTATTGTTATATCAAAATCACCGCTACCTCCAGCAAGTGATGTTGCTAACCAATTATTTTCTGTTCCATTACAAGATGCAGCAATTGAAAAACTAACTGGAACTACAGCATGAGTTGTTGTTGTTGTTGTAGTTGGTGTTGCAGTGGTTGTTGTACTAGTTGTACTAGTGGTACTTGTTGTACTTGTAGTAGTGGTAGATGATGTGGATGATGTAGAAGAGGTAGTAGTTGTAGTTGATGTACAGTTACTAACTAATGTACAAAACTCTGCACTCAGTGATGGACTAGCTGCAATTGCAGCTAATATAGTTGCTGGGTTAAGGGCATTATCTATTTTTTGAAAAGCTAATGTAGCACAATCACCAGTTTTAATTCCTGTATAAGGAAGATTAGTACCTGTATATATTACATCATTTGTACTATATACAAAAGATGCACAGCCAGGACCTCCTGGAGGTAATACTAAATATTTACCATAGCATGGATCTCCAGGTTGACAAGGAAGAGGTATGTTCATATTAAGAAGGTATATACATTATATAATAAGTAGCAAGTACAGGTTGGATATTATTATGAGATCCATCTCCGCCTGTATTAGAGTTTGTTACAGATGTTGATACAGTTATTCCTGTACTCGATGTACTAACAAAACCAGGTACTGCAATACCAGCAGTTGGGTCTGATCCTAATCCTGTACTACCATCAGTTGCATGTTTCTCGTCTTTATAGAAATAGTGACTATGTCCAGGATCTGTTACAGTAGAAGTAGCATTACCAGTATGTGTATGTGAAGGTATTTGCGAAGTGGCTAATGTCACTGAATTAGCACCTTCTGTTCCTAAGAAAGTATAATTAGGGTTACCAGCATATGCAGGATCCACTGCAGGATTTAAAGGTCCACCAGGAACATTATAAATAGCTCCAACTCCCACTCTACCTCTTTTATCTGGAGTACCATTTTCACCATTACACAAGTACACTTTATTCCATCCTCGTGAAGAAAGACCTGCACCTGTACCATCAAAGTTACTTAATGGTCCATAATATTCAACCACTGTATAAGGAACCATCTTTGTATATTGTTGAGTTCCTGCATTTATACTATTTAAATAAGATTGTATTAAGCCATTTAAATCAGCAATCTTTACATAGTTAGTATTTACATCAAGAGTGAGTGCTGTAAGATTTGTAACAGTGGTACAAAGCTGTGTAATAATAGCTTGTACAACATCATGTGTATTTGATGAAGAAGTTACACCACTTAAACATCCCACTGTATAGGGTGCATTTAGTGTAGCTATCTGACTATTGATAGTATCAACTTCACCTTGTAAATTACAAGCAGCTCTTACCAAAGCTGTTAATACATCAAGAAGAGTAGGAGTTCCTCCTGGTAAATATTGAGTGACAAGACTACAATAATATGAAGGGTTGATTGTGATATCAATACCTGTTCCATCTAAAAATGAAACTACTTTCTCAATAAGTGTATTCTCAATACACAAGAGATTAGTTGGTATAGTGATACCTAATGCAGGTACAGCTGCTCCTGTATAATTAACACATTTATCTGATACACTCTCAGTGCAGCCATTATAACAATTATCACAAGACATTTTAAAATTATTTATGGATTAATACTATCACTCTACTAGCTATCATTTGCACACTAAAGGGCATAGCATAGTCTGGATTACAACTCTTATACGTTAGTATTTGTTTGTAATTTAATAAGTCGTTAACTAGTTCACCTGATATATATTTGTTTAAAGAAAATACAATATTATTATATTGATCATTAGCTAAATCAGTTAGCTTACAATTAATATCATTTAATAATGCAGGTATACTAGCACACTCTATACAATCTGTTAATCTTGTGTATAACATTTTTTATTCTTTGAGCTACTTGTTTTGACTTGTAATTACAAGCTGAACATAAGCCATTAATTAATTGACATCCACATCCAACTTGGATGCCACATTCTCTACAGTTTGCCATATTAATAAAAGTTAATTACGTAGTTATTACCAGTACATCCACAATTATTTCTTATAAAATTGTTTAGCATGTTGTCTGCTTGTACGTATAACTTATTTGCTGTATCTACAGCACAGTTATTAGCAGCAGCAACTGCTCCTTGTATCATAAAATAGATTGTACTTAGAGTCACCTTAGATTGTGTTCTAATTGCTGAATCACATTCCATCATGTCAAGTTTCATAAATGCAGAATCATACTTCTCTTGTATAATGTCTATACGCATGAATGTCTTTGTTACAAAATTGGTTTGAGCAGGAGCAACAGAATAAGTAGCAGTCCAAACTCCATCAGGAAGAGGAAGTAAGGGTTGACCTGATGTGCTAAGTCCTAATGTAAGTGAGTTATAAGTATTAAAACTCAACGGTGTAAAAGGAAGAACCACAGGTGTTGTATATCCTGGAATAATAAAACTCATACTAGGACTGGTAACAGTAGGAGGGTTAGTATCATAAATTGATATATCCGCTATACCTAATGTATTTGCAGTGTAAGTATTTATTACTAAAAAATCTAAAGTCATCTTATTTAAAATAAAAATACCAGAGGATTTGAGAATTAATCCTCTCACCCTCTGGTATAGGTTATATGATACCTACTTTATTCTATTAAGGAATCAAAGTAGTTGTTGAAGTTGTTGTACTAGTACTAGAAGTAGAGCTGGTAGTGGTTGTTGTTACACAAGCATTATCAGAAGCTACAGCACCTAAAGCAGCAACTAAGATAGCTTCGATTGCAGAAGTGTATCCTTGAGGAACAGCAATTATTGAACTACTATCTTCTTGAATATAAGCACCCCATTCGTAAGCAGATTTGTCAAACGCATTATACTTAATGTAATAAGTATCGTACGTAGTACCAGTTGATACCCAAGATTCAAAGTTCTCATTGTAACCAACCATTCTGTATAAATGTTTCAAATATCCAGCTTGGTAGCTATAAAAGTTCTTTTCTAATTGTTGAATCTCAGCAGCTGTACCAGTTGCATAAGAAGAACGTTGAATGATAACAGGTTCAGCAACAAAGTTACATCTGTCAGCAACAATAAAGTCAGCAGTTGTAGCAGGACCAGAATAAACGAAGGTACGGAAATAGAACCTATCGTATTCAAAAGGATCTGCAGCAACATCACAAGGTTGTCCATAAACAGTTAATGGTTTACCAGTGATTTGTAAAACAGCAGTTTGATCATCACCAATTCTTTCAAATGTGTAGAAAGTGTTGAAGCTAATGTTATCTGGGTTGTCACCAGGAGCTTGTTGTGTTAACTTAATGATGAAAGCATCAATTAAAGCAGGAACATCAACATCAGTGCAAGGGTTTCCACCACAATCGCAACAAGGAGCTTGAACAGTTACACTACGAGTGAAACCATTAAAGTACAATGTGTCAACATAGCTAGAAAATCCACGTAAAGTTAAAGTTACAATATCACCACATTTAACTGTCCAACCACCAACTTGAGTGATTTGGTTAGCTGCTGTAGGACATCCATTAACTTTGTACCATTGAGTTACGTTAGTACCGTAAGCTGAATTGTTGATACCAGAGATTTTGTCTGAACGTTTAGATCCTTGTAAATAGGTATTAACTCTACCTTGTGCTAAATAGAAGTAGGGAGATGCAGCAATGTTACCTGAAGTGGCAACTGTGTAATCGCTTTTGAAAATCCCAAACTGACCAGCTGTTAAATTTTGTGTAGATCCAGAGCTAGGTAGAGTATTTCCTACTGGAACCACAAAGAGCGTGGTTAATGAAAAATCGGCCATTGTTTTTTATTTAAATTGTAAAAAATTATTCGTTTGTTTGTATTCTATATATTGAACTTTGCATAGCACCTTGGTTCTCTGTATACATTGCTAGGTTCTGAACTGTTAAATCTAATAGTTCATCCTCTAAATATAATTCAAGTTCACAATCACTATCTATTGAATCTGTTCCATCAAATCTTACATAACCAACTTTATCTATATACTGAGGATACCTCATATATGAAATGTTAATTGAAGTTGGTGTGAATGTTCCATCTGTGTATATATTCACTTCATCTGTTGACAAGAAGATAAATGTTTCTTGATATTCAAAAGATGGCTTATAGTGATCGTTAGTTAAAAGAAACTGTAAGTCAGAATGTTTAGCTAAGTCTCTATTTATAAATACTTTTCTGTTAACACATGGACCTTTATCTGCTAATAAATAAGCATCAATATAAAACATATACATTGGAACCAATGAATGTATATCCGCACCCCACTGATTCAAGTCAGCATTCTTTAGATATAAAGGAAGGGGCTGGTGATTATATGTAATGATTAAACTTTGTAGGTCTTCATAACGCTTTCTAAAAGCATCTAAACCTAAACCCGAAGCTGTACTAAACCCATCAACCTTTTGCTTAATCAACTTGATCTGAGCTTCATTTAAAGCTAATATCTTATCTTCTAAGTTAATCTGTTGATGTTCGTTTGTTGATAGTTTATTTAGTTTCTGGTCAATTTTATATAATAAACTATCTACAGGGATCATACAGAAGCTAGTTTTTTAGTTTTTAATTTACCTTCTAGAGTTAATAGTTGATCTTGGTTATCTTCATCAGCAAGTATTTTCACTAAATCATCTTCATCTTTTGCTATTTCAAAATCACCTTCATAAACTTTACCATTAGGCTTTGATCTATATATTGAGTGTGCGATTGCTTGTTTTACTAAATCTTTAATATGGAGTAAGTTTTCTTTCATGTCTGCAAATCTACCAAAGATTTCTACAGGGTTTAAGCCTGCATATTTGCCATTCTTGAATTCTGTTTGTTTCAATAGGTTATCCACTTGGTTATACACCACTTCTTCTTTAGTATCATCACTAACAGGAAGTCCTAATAAGCGAGCTACCTTCTTCTTTTTCTCAGGAGTCATAGCATCAAACTTAATGATTGCTTTATTGATCAACTGTTTCTTCTTATACATCACTGCATTTTCAATCTCATCATCAGCTACATAGAACTGTATATCTGCAGGATATTCACCACGTTCCCAAGCTTGATAGCTGGAAGCAATTGTTGGATGAACTCTTAACCATGCAAAAGCTAACTCTTGAAAAGGTTGTGAAAAATCAAAATAGTTATCACCATCCATAAGTTTCACAGGCTGTACATGCGTAGGATCATCTGTAGAAGTTGATAAACCATAGTTCCAAAATGAAGATCTAGGACCTAAGTCAATATCACCTAAAGCAAGTTCAAGCTTCTTTCTTAAATCTGTTACTCTTTCTATTTCTAATTCTCTTTCTACTTTATCACCAATACGTCTAATATAAGAAGCATTAGCATCAAGTCCTGTTCTGTACTGACCATCTAGTTCTTTGTAAGGATATTTGAAAACTCCTGTACCAGGAATTCTTGTCATACCTTTCTGAGCAAGGCCACCTTGCATTGTTTGTAACTGAGAACTGTTGTAATCTTTCTTAATAGTTGAGATTTTTCCTATTTTTCCCATAATGTAATTGTTTGTTTTTTATTATTGGTTTATTTTATTATTTCTTCTTTCATGTGTAACAATTCTATGACAATTACAACATCTTATTTCACATTTATCAATTTCATCTTTTATAAGTTCTAATTTGTAAGCTTTTGTTACCATATGAGAAACATGATATAATTTAACACCTCTTACATGATCAAACTCTAAAACTCTAATATCTGAATTCCCACAGTCTACACATGATTTATTTTCCAAATAATTTTTAACATACAATTTATTTCTGAGAATGGACTTATCCCTACTTCTTTTTTGAATTTCGTAGGTATTCCATTTTTCCTTACCCATATGTAGTTTATTTTATTTGGTTTGTTTGCAGATGGTGTTCGGTGAAGAACAGGGCAGCAAACCTATAATTTGTTCCCCCATCTGTATTTGAGAAGACTCCCCCAGGGGTTGCCTGGGGGGTAATTCTTCTCGGTATGTTGACTAGTGAGCTGTTCTTATGGTAAGCCACACCAGTACTGTTATTAGAACTGTGGTATTTCTTCAATCAAAACTGTACGAGACAAATCTTCAATGAATACATCACAACGATCCTTCATCCAAATTTCATAACCAGGAAATTTATTAGCAGAACTCATACCCTGAGATTTAGCAAAACCTAAGTGGTGACGAGTACCATCAATATAACCCCAAGTCATAGAAGGAGCACCTTTCATACGTACTTCACGAATGTTATTAACCATTGAACCATCGCTCATAGGACTAACATCAAATACCATGAATACAGGTGTAGATTTTTTGTTCTGACCAAACTCTAAGTTTGTTTGTGGTAAATCTAATTCTTTTAAGTGAATCAATTCAACACGACCAGTTTCACGAGTAACCATTGCATCGAATGCAAAGTTATAAGTGATATGCTGACCTTCACCTTGCATGTAACGGTTACCGCTATCTGCCATGAAAGTTAAACCAGAATTTAAAGCGTCATTCTTTAAAGCTTGTTGGAATACATCAAAACCAGCTTCATTAGTGTACATCTTAACTCTACGATCCTTAACATCAACACGTCTGTAGAACAAATCACCAAAAACCGAACGAATCAAGTTAGCAGTGAACTCACCACGATTGTATTGTACTAAGTTACCATTGTTACGCATTCTGTGGTATACACCAGCAGATGTACGTTTTAATTCTTGTTTAGAACCATTAGTTTTAACGGTACCAGGTCTAGCCCAGATCATACGTTTAACTTTTAATTCTAACATAGATTTACGCATCCAGAATTCAATGAACGGTTCCCATTTAACATCATTACGAGTTAAAGGTAATTGGTTCCTACGTTGAGGAGCATATACTAAGATGTCTAGTGGTTTACCAGAAGCATCACGCATCATTTTATCATCAGCCCATTCAGTAATTTTGTGCTCATAACCATATGCAGAACCTAAAGATTCAAACATTGTGATTTGTTCACCCAAACGAGGAAGACCTAATAAATCTTGGTCAAACTCACCGATAGCAGCATCAACTAGTTCTAATTCGATACCCACTTTCAAGAAGGTTGAATTTACATAGTCAACTGTTGGATTATCAGTTACAAGAGTAAAGCTGTACAAATATCCTACGTTCCAAGGAACTGGATCTTTAACTACATAGAAACGAGGACCATATTGACGAGTACCTACAGATACAATTGCATTTTTAGAGAACTCATTAGTGTCAATCACTAAAGAGAATTCTTGTCCATCAATACCAGGTTTGTCTAAATCTAGAGTGCTGGTAGGAACATCAATAATCTTAGGGAACTTGTAAGGTACTTGTACCTGCCACTTCCAAGCATCACTGTTGTTATCAATATAGTAAGGAGTGCTCTTGTTAATCATATCCAAGAAGTCATTACTGTAAAGAGAACTCTGAGTGTACAAACTGATAATTTTCTTATCATAGTCTGCTGGTTCAGTTGAGTGAAAGCTTTCCAAGTGGTTTGAATCTGTTAATTTACCTACAGCACGCTTATCCATTGAAGCGACCCTAGCGTAAGTAAAACCAGTTAAACCTGGAATTGTCTGAATTGCCATTGTGTTATTTTTTTAATTTTTGTTATATAAATTTATTGAAACCATGATGTATTCTTGACAGGAGCTTTAGATTTAATAGCACTCTTACTCGCCTGTCTAGCTACTTCTCCAAACAATTCATTAGATTTTTTGGTGATACCAGCCTTTTGAATTGTAGAGAGAGTAGGATCTTTTTCTAATATCTTCATTAGTAAAGCCATCTTAACTTTCTTTTCATGATTCTCAGGACGTTTAAGTTCCAGAATAGTACGATCGAAATCTGTGAGTGTTTCTCCAGTGGGTGTTTTGTACTTATCTGTTACTAAGAAATCTTGTAGTTCACCAGCCAATTTAGGATTGAGAGCAATACCATCAAACTCTTTAGCTTTCAACTTCTCTTGTAGAATGTTACTTACATTCTGCTGATACTGTTGTTTAATAACTTGTTGTTGTTGTAATTGTACTTCTCTTTGTTGTTCTAGTTGCTGAAGCTTTGCAGCTTCTTTTTTAACCAACACTTTATGATTTCTAGTTGCAACTGTTTCTAGATCACCATAATTTTTAAGTCTTTCTATTTCTGTTGTAACATCTTCAGGTTCATAACCTTGATCAGCTAGAGCCTGTTTGATCACTGATATTTGATTTGCTTCATCAGCAAGATCCATTTCAGCAAAAGATTGTATTTTATTGAATGTACCAAAGTATTCTTTAGGATCAACTCCCTTTACAAATATGGCATCAAATGCTTGTTGATAATCTTCTCCAAATTGACCTATGAAGTTATTTACCACTTCAATAGCTCCTTTCTTTTTCTCTGCATTGAATCTTTCTAAGAATTCTTCAGGAGTAGAAACTATTGCTTCTTCTTCATCATCATCTTTAGAAAACACTCCTAACTTATATAGATCTTTTGAAAGAGCTGCGAACTGATTAGGTTCTTCTTCTCCTTCTGTATCTTCTTCAGATGTACTATCAGCTACTTCCTGTAAAGTTTTCTTTGCAGGTTTAGCTGGTGTAGTTTCTTCCTCTCCTTCTTCCTCATCTTCATCTCCTAATAGGAAATCTTGAATTGATTTAGATGCATCTTCCTTTTCATTTGTATCTTCTGCTTTTGTATCTGGAATAACAGATTTAGCAGGAGCTTTCTTTGCAGGAGCTGCAGGAGCAGGTTCGTCTTTAATATCTTGAATATCGTCAGGATTAGTTGTGGATGTTTCTGGTGCAAACAAGTCATTTAAAAGTTCTTGACTTCCTGTACCAAACTCCATAGTATTTTCAATACTGAAGTTTCCCATTTGGGGAGTATCTAGATTTTCAGCCATATGTAGTTATATTTATTTGGTTTTCAAGTTGTAAAAGTATATTACTTAATGTTAATAGCAAAGAGATAAGTGGTATAATGAATCATTATTCAGGATAATATAGCATTAATATTTTTTACTCTAATGAAAAATGTTTATCATTCTTTAAAAACTGTAAACATCTTAGTGGTTACAATCCTTCCAAAGTACACTTTAAGAACAGCAACACCCATATCATCACACTCACCTTTGAGCTTATTCTTAATTTGTGTAAGGGTTTTTCTATCTTTTATCTCATCAAAGGTGCAGTCTGTTAAGTGATCTGCTATCACTCCTCTAGCTATATCGTGTAGATTATCAGCTGCATTGTTTGTATCTATTAGATACTTCTTAAAGTCAACTATATCAAATTTGATAATAGGTTCTACACTCACCTGTTTGTTATCAGCAGTGGTGATGTCTACAGCTGCTACATGAAAGGTGTCTGTAGTCTTTATCACTGTATGTATCTCATCAATGAACGGTAACTTGAAATTCAATCCTTCCTTCAGCTCATGCTTATATTTACCAAGTCTAAGTAACACTCCTCCCTCATAACATCTAAGGATGGACCAGGGAGATAAGTAGTCTTTCCACTTCTCTCCCAGCCATTCCAGGGAATTTATTATAATGTTACCATCGAGCATAGGTTATTTTTTGTTTCGTCCACTAGCATTTATCTTAGCTATCTCTATATCATCCTTGTGGTTCTTTCTTTCATTATCTAGTTTCTCTCTTTCCACTTTTAATTTTTCCATGGCCATATTGCTCTTACTCTGTATATCCATAGTCTTCAATCTATATTCATTTGCAGCTTTAGTTTGCTCATGCATTAATCTATTGTTTTCTAGGATGTCAGGAATGGCATTGTTATTTGTATCCAAAGGAACCTTCTCAACACTTTCAGCTCTAATAGTAGCAATTTGTTCCTTGCTGATTCTATCAAGTTGTTTTTGGTATTCATCATGAGCCATTTGTTCTTCATGTTGTCTCTGGGCTTCTTGTATCTGAGCATCAGTGGCATACCTTTGTTGATCGATCTCTTGTTGTTTTTGTTGCATTTGTTGTTGCTGAATAGTAGATTGCTTATCTTTAAGATCCTTGAATATCTTCTTCATCTGACGTACAGAGTTAGTACTGTACAATTCAATGATGTCATATAAGCTACCACCATTCTGAATAACAGCTTGAGATAGACTTCTAATCTCAGCAAACATTTTCTGATCTTCAGGTCTGTTAGTTAAGAACACTTTCAAGTCTCTGAACTTAAGATCATTACCATTAACAGAAACAAAAGCAGATTCACCTGCACTTGTTACATAGGATATTGTTGATTCAGGTTTTTTACTTTCTACATATAAAGCAGCATCAATAATAGCTTGATAGAGCTGGCCTAATACATATTCATGAGCTACAAATAAAGGTTCTGTCTGTGAATAGCTTTGACTGATGGCAGTGTTTGTACCTGTAGCAGTTTCACTAGCTGCAACACTTCCAAGTCTTTGCTTAGACATACCTACCAATTCCCAACACTCATTTTTAAGCTGCATAGCAAGCTGATAGCGAGACTGAATTTCCTGGGTACGTGTAAGGTCAATGTCCCTAAATTGATTGAAGCTAGAGGGGCTTTTTAAGTTCTCAGGGCTATCATCAATAAACATCACTCCTCTATTACGTGCTTCCATCTCCCATACATCTAATGCATCTTGTGCATCACCATCTTTAGGAATAGGAATATGCCTAATAGATGTTAAATAAACCTTACCCACTTCTTTCTCAAGTAGTTTGTAAAGCTGGTTCATACATACATTGTATAACACCTGGAAAGGCTTCATCAAATCTACCAAGCTTTTAGCTTCTGTATTCTTCACCTCATGCACCACTCCTATAATAGGACAGTAGTCTAATAGTTTGTATGGTTTAATATTGTATATGTCTGGACCAATCTTCACTCCTTGGTACCACTGGTTAATCCATCCCCATTCTAAAGATTGTTCTGTAGGAATAGTTTTAGATTTATAGTTTTCATCTACAAGTAGAGATTGTTCATTACCTAGTTCATCTGTATATATAAGTTTACCTATCTTCTTTTTAGAAATCCAATATGCTCTCACCACCACATACTTATAACCAAATGAAGATACATTAGATGTAAGTCCTAAGAAGTCTCTTAGTCCATCATTGTTCTCTTTCATTTCTGATTCAATCATCATCCTTGTCTGTAAAACAAGAGGATCATATGTATCATATGTTACAGAGTCTATACCTGGAGTGGCATTAGCATTACCTAAATTAGATTCACGCACATTGATTAATCCATAATCTTGTAGAGAACTTCTTAGGTGATCTATCTCATCCTTAGTTATATCAGGAAAGGTTTCAATAATCTCAGATAGCTCCATCACTTGTACAGTACCTGCAGCATATGCTCCCTGTGCTCTACCTGTAGGATCTGATATCCATTTCTTATCTGGAGTGGTTAAGAACCAAACATTCTTAGGATTGGCCACCTCAACATTAAATCCAAGCTTTGAATTATCCTCATATATATGAAAGAACTCTCTAGAAGAAATTAATAAATCTCTAAAGGCATCTTCTGATTTCTCCTTCATTACAAACTCAGCCTTCTGAGATGTTAATACATGGTTAGCCCATTTTTCAGCAACAGATGTATATGAATCAAGTTGATCCTTTACACTATCAAGAGTCATCTGCTGAACCTGTGGATCAGTTTCATCTAACTGTTGTCCTTTTAATAAAGCTTCTATTTGTAACTTCTTCTTGGCTTCATTGATAACATAATCTTGTAATATCTGTGTCTTGAACTCAAGCTCTTCAGATTGACTATCATCATCAAACGCTTTCACTCTAAAAGAATCTGGTCTCTTAGATATCTCACCCACTAACTCATTTAAAGGAGTGGTTACAATAGAATACATCTTTACATAAGCTGGAAGCTGAAGATCTGCTGTAAGTACGTCAGTGAAGCTTCTCACTTGTGGCTCTTGGTAAAAGTCTTCCATTCTAAGGATTCCTTTTACAAGATCATAGTTCTTAACAAATGTATCTCTATTCTTTACATATTCGGCATAAGATCTATTTGCGAAATAGTCCATGGTATTCTTTACCCAACTCTCATCTTGCTTCTCCTTATCAGTCTTAAACTGATCAGGGAATATATTCAAATAGGCATACCTAATTGTCGCATCTTTTGTATATCTTATAATTGCCATTATTAAAACAATTTACTTTTATAGTTTCTAGGACGTGATTTAAACATCCCTCTTGATTCTGTGAATAACATGTTACCATTTTTCTTAAGAAACATAGATGCCACCCTTTCATCAGACGATCCTCCAACCTTTCCAAGGATGGGATCCATCTTAAGTGCCTGGGCAATAGCTAGTTCTGCAGCAATGATTCTATCAAAGTTACCTTGATCATTGTATTGAATAATCTCTTCAAGGAGTACAGGATCAAATATCTTACTCACCCCATACACTTCTTTAATAGTTTCTCCTGCATCATTTGTTTCTTTGTATACAGTGCCTTCTAAATACTTCTTTAAGCAGGTGTGAAGATACTCAATTATCTTATCACTTGAACGATGTATACCATAATCTCTTTTAACAGTGGTATTTGGTACTATCTCCTTTAACCATTGTGGTTGTTTCTCTAGATAATGAGCATCACCTTTTGCTTTCATATACTCTATAAAAGATATATCATCATTCTCACAGAGTGTTCTAGCATTGTAATACTTAATAAGTAGACGAGCTTGTTCTTCCCATGTATCTTTCTTATCAGGTCTAGCTGAATAGGAAGCAACAAACATATCTTGATATTTCTCACCTGTCAAATCATGCATACGTTTATATATGTATACAGATCCTAGAGATGAGCTATATGCAGATTTACCCTGTCTGTAGGGATCCACTCCTGCTGTGTACAGTCCATATGGAGGATTTTCTACAGGGAATTCATATATAATTATAGGAGCATCCTTTGAGTCACTGTTCTTTAAAGGGAAGTTTGTAATAGGAAGTTTGTCTGTAAACTCATGTTTAATCCCTGTATCATCAGTGTATAATATTACAGGAATCCCTGTTCTCTCTTGTTGTAACAGTCTGGTTTTCTGTCTCTTAGCTCCTTCAATCTCAAATATATTAGTATCTTCATTTAAGAATATATCATCCACATCAAATGGATAGTACATCTTTTCTTTTAAATAGGCTATTCTATCACCAGCTTTCTTAAGTCTGTCTAGGTTCTTTGTAGTTATTTCATTGGCCTTCTCTTCATTACTCACTAACATCTTTATATTATGTAAGTCACTAGAGGTAGGTTGATCTAAATAGGCACCTAACGTACTATCTTCCTTGGCTTCCATTCTATATTTATTAGAAATGAATAGTCCATGGATCCTTTTATCATCATTATTGTTATTGTATTCTAGGAAATTGAAGTTGGCTACATCGAACATTAAGCTCTTTGCATCCATAAATTTCTTCATATCACCCCCAGTACCAGTAAGAATTGGAGAACATCCCCAACCATAAGGAGTTGTAAACCCTGGAATAGCAGCTTGTAAGCCTCTAAGAAAATTCCCTTTACCAATCTCATCTATAATAAGTTTACGTGGTTTTGTACCTGCAATTGCTTCTTCATTATTACCCTCATCTAAGTTACGTATTAGAATAGAAGAGAAGGGTATACGCTCTCCTGATTTAGTTTTAATACCAAGAGTCACCTGGTTTTTCCAGTTATCCTCAATCCTTTGCCACCTCCAATACTCAGGAATAAACCCAAGTCCCTTATCTATCTTATCTGTAATCAGTTTAATATCTGGTGCATTCAAACCAGCAATAATGTTTTGGGAGTTCTCATCAAACGTAGCTCCCCATGCTATATAAGATGCCTCAAGAACGGATTTAGCAAAACGTCTAATACCTAGAATAATTAAACCTTTTTTGTCTATTTGAGCTTTATCAATTTCGTTCGTCACAATCCATTCATTGTCCCTTAACAAAGGGTTGGCATACTTTTGACTTATTCTTCCCCTATCATCTATAACATCCACCTCAGTGTGCCAGATGTTTAGGTGCCAATACAAAAAGGGGTTAATATACACCCCATTCATCATTGCACCATTTAAGGCTATGTCTTTATGAAAATCAAAGAAAGGTTTACACTCTTCGCTATCCTTATCAGGAATGCGTTTCTGATTTATGAACCAATCCTTATAGTCTATACTTTTGATTTCCATTACTTTCTTGTCTTTAAGAACTCTTCAGCTTGTCCACCTAAGTTTCCTTTACCTCTAATCTCCACCTTAGCTTCTTCCATACTTCTTAGCTTATCTACCACTTCCACTAGGGCTAAATAGTTCTTCATTGTCTCTTGTACAAACTTACCTTGAGCTTCAATGCTGGCAATCACCATAGGTAACATGCCTCCTTTAGCTGTAGGCTTCCATTCAATTCTATCCTTAAGTTCATGTAAGGGATTTGCATTTACATAAGCTTTCCAGGAGATGAGTTGTTGCTCAGCCCATTCAAGCTCTGTATTTATATATGTAGTTTTTTTAATAGTCGCCATCTTCTTCTTCCTCTTCGTTTAATATGTTATCAAGGTCCATACCTTCTTTAACTATCTTATCTATTTCAGAATCATCAGCATGTTGAACATCTAGATCTAATTGACTCTTATACTTACTTAAAGCAAATACCATTTCCTTGTCTGTCATTCCCCATACATCTCCATACTCATCTAGAGCTGTAGATATATGCCTTCCCATATTGTAGGAAGGGAAGTTCTTATGTAACTCCTCAAGAATAAGTATTATATTGTTATAATTACTCATTTTAGTTAGTTATAATACCAGCTTGTGTAGCTGATAATTTGATTAAGCTAGGAGATATCACATTGTTTAAAAGGTTGGTTATCTGCGTATTAGCTATAATTTTTACATCATCTGATACACCTTCTGTAGTACATAGAGCAGCAAGCTTCTCTATTACAATCCATGATTCTATTACTGGGTTCATATTAATTGGTTTAAATCTTCGTCTGTTAATGGTTTTTCTTCTACTATCTCTTCCTCTTCCTCCTCATAGTCTTCCTCTTCATCCTCTTCTTCCTGTTCTTCTTTTATGGCTTTTGCAGCCTCCTTATTCATATATTCTATTCCATATTCTATTTGCATCTTATCCTGTATCTCACCTTTCTCTGCTACAATATCTATAAAATCTACACCACCATTATATAATGACACTAATGCTGCTATCAGCTTGTGAAGTGGTATCTTCTTTATAACAGTTTCATCACTCATTTTTTATAGCAGTTTTAAGTTCATCTTCCTTATCACCATCTATCAAGGCTACCCATTTCTTTATTGGGCAATCACAAGAGAGACATTTTGTTTTAGCAGATAGTGTACATCCGCAATTTGTACAATGGTCATCGAGTCTTAATGTCTTATGATGCTTGGAATGGAACTCACATTGTTCACAAATGGCAGTTCTTTCCTTGCTGATTTTACTAATTAAAGGCCTGAGTTCTTTGGCTGGAAGGAGGTTGTTCTTCCATCCTTCGTACACCTGTGAGAAATCAATCTTCATATTTAGTTCTAAGTTTAAGTTGGTTTATACTTATCAATGTCTTTTCAAGTGTGACATTTGCACTTCTTTTCTTTTGTTCTGTAGTTTGATCACTAGCAATAATCTTCTCCATTGCTTCTTTCTTCACAATCAACGTCTGTATCTTCTTTAGAGCTTTCTTATTATTAAAGAACAACTTACCAAACCCTGATATCTCCAAACTGTCATTTAAATCCATTGCCTGATTGGCAGATTGAAACTGATGGTTCACTACAGCCTCTATTGTCTTTTCACTTGTTAACATCTTCACTGCCAGGATTCTAATAAGATAGTCCTTGACAGACATACTCACTGGCTTATCCATGACTTATAGTTATTTGTAACACAATATTATTATCAAAGTTTAATAGAATAACTGGGTTCACCTTTATCTTCGTTCCATCCTTCACGAGAATACCAAGCTTCTTAAGCTTAGAAATCATGTTATTAATTGTAGGAGTGGAGCTATTATGTTTGTTACAAAACTCCTCCCGTATATTAGCATAACTTATATTCCCCTTAATAGCAGCAAAGGCTATAAGCTGTATTTCCCTTTGTGTAAGCTTTAAATCATTTAAGGCTGACAACAACGTGTAATACTTCTCTGCACAGGAATAATTATCCCCTACAGGTTTCTTAAGCTTTTGAACTACTATCTTCTTATTGGTTTCCATAATTAGTTAGAGCAAAGATATACATTATATACATACCCACAAATAACTATATTGGTTATTTAAAATATCTAATGCTATATTATGCACTATTTCTATAGAACAAGATGTAAACGTTAACAATCAACATACCTATTCTGAACTCTTTTTCCTGTCCTCCATCCTGTAGAGTGTATGTCCTATTAGATATTCCTAGCTCAAAATCAAAAGCTGAAAGACTAATAAGCTCAATACCCATTTCCACTTCCTCAGAACCTGTCCATGCCTTAGCAATAGCAAACAGAAGAAACACAACAATAATAACATATATCATATACATAGAATTTAGTTAATACTAACCCACCCAACCACCCCAAAGGTAGTGGTAAAAATAAATACCAACCAAATTTATTTTTTATATGCTTTAAGATATAATTTGTCATTAAAGGCACAAATTATATCTTAATGCGTATAATATGACACATTATGTAAACCTATAGCTTGACAATATGTAAAGAAAAGTAAAGCTATTGATTGACAAATGTTCCATGTGAAACATTTTACAAAATTTTTTTCTAAACCCCCTACCCCCTATATCAAAGGGAGATGAGGCTACTTCCAGCCACAACCCCTCCACATGTTGCCAGGGTTGGGGGTATCCCCCATTCGATATAACCTGATAAAAATCAAAATCTAAAATCATGAAAAAAGAAATTAAAGGTAGAGACGTACTAAAGATCAAGTTAATCTCTAAAGGCAAAGCTTACCAAGTTGAAGAAGGTCATTCTTTCTACGGTCAAACGTTCAATACTTATCAGTATAATGGTACTGCGTTCACTGTTAATAGTAATGATGAGTTTGCTCAATGGAAAGATAACGCTAAATTATATAGTGTTACGTTCGATGAAGGAACTCGTGATAGAGAAATCAATGGTGAACTAGTTAAGGTGCAAACTTTACAATTGGCTAGCTGTACTAATATTGACCAAGAAATCTCTATGGCTCAAACTGAAAAGACTTTAAGTGATATCTTTAAAGATGAACCTGCAGAAAAGGTTAGTGAATCTTTATTGAATGCTCTTAGTTAATGTAAGTAAAGGCTCTCTGTTAATTCAGGGAGCCTTTATTTCATATATAAGGGTGGGAAAGAATAGCTTCTTTGGGTGGGCATATATGCACAACAGCATTAAACCTGCAGAAACCTGCAACTATTAAACTTTTCTATTAGGAGAAAATAAACTTTTGTGGTGTATTTATGCAGGAATGTGCAGGTATTAGCATAAATGTTGCAGGAATGTAGAATAAATCCTGCAGGTTTATGAGTGTAAATGAGGTGGTGTGAGACCCCTCAAGCTCTAAGACATACAATTTACATAGTGTAAAAACCAAGCTACAAGGGAAATATATAGCATTAAACCATAACAACATGACAATTACATACTATGACACACTGCTTAATAAAACAGTTAGTATAATAGCAAAAGATATACAACGTAAAAAAAAGTATGATAAAGAGTATATTTATTGTTATTTAAGATGTAATGGTTATTGTAATGTTCATCCTACATATAAACTAACTATTAAACGATAATTATATGAAAATAGAACTAATATACAATATAAACAATTTTTGTGTAGGATACACTATACTTCCTGATAATGATGATGATAAATCTGTTATTAGGGAGATAATAGACTTACATTACTTTTTTGAGCCTATAGAATATCAAGACAAAGGAGAAGATTGTATATGGGATAATTTAGGTGTAGTTGGTGTTAATAGAGCTCATAGTGATAAATCCATTACAACATTCACTATGATAGATGAATCTTTATCTTCTGATATATTATATGAAGATGAGGATGATGAATAATGTACCATTTCTATGTGGATATGAAGACTTCTTACTTAGGCCAATATTAAGTAGATGTGAAACCACCTGATCGAAACCTGAGAAAGTCAGCCACTATTGGTTACTGTAGATGATTATAGAAATATAGTCGTAGGTAGGAAAACTGATCAAGTGTAAGATAGTAAATCAGCTCCCAAGGATAGACAAATAGTGCTCAGGACTCTGTAGAAATACAATGTAATTGCTCTGATTAAATGTACATGAACAGCTATTTGAGTACAGAGAGAAAGCCCAAATTTAATTGATTATTAGGCTATAAACATTAGAATCAGTGTCCTTGTAAGTAGGTGGTTACAGAGATGTATAAAACTTACAATAATGTACCATTTCTATTTCCCAAGGATAGACAGATGTATAATAGTATAAGTGAACTAGATTGTGGTAAGCCTAGTTTAATGCAGCCTTGACGACCATCAAAATGCAGCTTATTTATGTCCTTTATGAAGGTTAAATTTGTGGGTAAAGTATTGAAGTGCTTGAAATAGAGCTATCAACACAAAACATAATTATTATACATCTGAGTACAGAGGGATTTGTTGCACATGAATACATTAGAATATACAGCTGAGGCAACATTAAGCTATATATTCGCATTAATCATTATATTATGAATAAATTAGAAAGAAACTTAGCTCAACACAAATCTACACCACCTAAGATGAAGAATAGTAGAGAGTTTGTTATGGAATGGTCATCAGGAGAGTCTAGACTAGCTAGAAGGATTAAAGCTGGTAAATCTAATGGTGATAAACTAAAGAGAAACTCACCTTATATAACTAAATAATATATATATCTCTGTCATTAGCCTTTAGCGTTTACCAAAGGCGATATATATTACACAACACATTATTAATCAACCATTTAACACACATAACATGAAACTAGAACTAATTAAAAACCACGATAATAAAATTAGTGGTTATAAGATCATTAGAGAGACATCTGATGAGTTGGATACTATAGAGATAATTAGAGATATGTACTTTTGGGGACATTTAGGTAAGATTAAGTATGGTGGACGCTGTTCTGAACCAGGAACAGATAATACTATGGAGCTTAAGTTTTACACTGAAGAGTATGCACAACAAGAAAGAGAGGGTCTTCAAGCATATTTAGAAGCAAGAAGAACAGAATTAGAAGATAAATAATCATTTAAACCAACTAATTATGAAAATGTTCATTGGAATGTTCATAGCTAATATGACAACAGTGTTGTTATTTGTCTACATGTTTTTCTTTCCTTACAATAGGTATATGCTTACAGGATTGATTTTAATATCAATTGTAGGCTATTTAGCCTCTTATGAGGTGATAAGCTCAACTATTAGTAAGAAGTGTCAGCAAGCCTATTTAGATGGTGTAGCTGATGGTGATAAACAATCTAGAAACGAAGTAATATAGCATTATGGAAACTATCTTCTATTATTGTGTTCAATTATTGCAATGGATGGCTGATGTTACAGGTACAACATATATAGAAGTGAATGTTGTTATATTCTGTATCATTGAGCCATTGTTGTTCATTTATTTATTATTTAAAATCAGAAAAATGAAGAAATTATTAGTAATTGCATGCCTTGCCTGCTTTCTTACATCATGTACAGCAGAATTTGGAGCAAGATTGGGAGGATATAAAGCTCCAAGACATAGAGTGTGTTTTGTAGGAGATCATAATTACAGAACCTATTAAACATTACACTATGAGAAACATAGCAAAAATAATTAGAGCAACAGCTATTATATTAATAGCTTGCTCTTTATTAGCAATAGCAATGTTATTGTTGCTTACAGCAATAATGTCAGCTATATACTTTTTTGCAAACATATATTACACGCTATTATTCATATTATTAGGTGTATTATTGGTATCATTCATCATTTTAATCATAACAAAAGACGTTTAACATGGAAAAAGAACCAATTGAATATGATTATGATGGCATTAGAAAAGCCATTATATTCATAACCATCGCAATTCTAGTGTATGTAGGCTCGTTAATTTTAAAATTAAGAGATAATACATACAAATATGATATGCCAGATGGGTTTAATAAGACATTAATTAGTAAGGATGAAAACAATCCAACTAAAATGCAAGTCACATACAGTGAGGAGCAAGGTAAATATCTATTCAGATTCATATTAGATACATTAAAAAAGAAATAACATGCAAACAGAACCATTATTTGACATCAAACGTATGATTCCACTATTTGTAGCTCTATTAGTGGGATTTGCCTATTATTTAGGCACATTAACTGAGAAAGTTAAATACGACATGCCTGAAGAGTTTAATATACACACTATAAGTAGAGATTCCTGGAAACCAACTAAAATGGAAGTGATATATAGTGAGGAAGAACATCAGTTCTTATTTAGATTTGCTGACACCATCATTAAAAAACCATAATCAAATGAAAACCATCCAATTGACACTAAGAGAATTTTACGTATTTAAACAATTAGCCAAGTTTATATACGAGTTTAAAGTAACTAATTCATCAGTGGATATAACAGCTGATGAGACAATGTTGGCTATGTTGGGATATTAGACAATAGGGCTCTGTAACAGGAGCCCTTAATTTAAACACAAAACCTTTATTATATGTTTGTTCCAGCAAAACTAGTATTCAAAAGCTATATGCCTAGAGAATTAGAAAAAGGCATGTTCTTTTTACAAAGAATGAACGATGGTGATTATAACTACATGCAAATCAGAGAGTTAGATCAATTACCACGTGATCAAGACCATTATATGGAGATAAATGGTGCTCCAGTTGAACCATATATAGTGGCTCAAATGTTAAATCCTGATGATTCAGAGATTGTATTAGCTGATCCAGAACAGATAGGCTGGTATGATCCAGGAGATTATTCAGAAGACCTAATGGACATTGATGTAAAGATTATCAATATGATATTAGAAGAATGGAATGGTGACATTGCTATTGAGATGATGGAAGATGATGAGTTTGAAGGTGATGCTGTCATACTATTCTATAATAAAGTGACCATTAGAACAATTGATAACGTTTCTGATGAGGAAGATGATGATGAAGAGGAATATGAAGAAGAAATGTGTTCATTTTGTAATGGAACAGGAGAAGGCTCTCATCCAGATTCTACATGTCCAATATGTGGAGGAGAAGGAGTACGTAAATTTTATTATGAAGAAGACCCAGACTAAACCAAACCTTTATGGAAGATTTAAAGAAAATAATAACACTACTATTTAACGACAAACCACTAGAAGAACAACCAAAGAAGGTAGAATTCAAGATTAGAAATATAATAACACCAGAAGAAAGAGAAGCTTTCAACAAATGGTGTCAAGAGATGAACGTTAGTGCAATGTATGATGCACATAATAGAAATATTGGTTAGTTGGTGGATTTTTCATTGGGGCTCCTCAGAAATGGGGAGCTTTTTTAATTTAATTATTATGCCTACAATAGATATTCCAGATAAGATATGTCCACATTGTGGTGGTACAAAATGGTATATGACTAAACATACAAATGGTAAACTTCATATAAACACTTGTTTTTATAAAATGGCTGAAAGACGTAAAGCATTTAGAGCTACGGATAAAGGAAAAGAGTTTACAAACAATTACTATAAAACACCTGCTGGTAAAAAACATAGAGAAAAATACCAAGAAAAAGAATCTACTAAAAAACTTAGATCACAGTTAGCTATAAATCAATATCATAGAGATATGAAAAATAACAGAGAAAAAGTTTTAGAAAGAAAATCTCGTTATGATAAAAAACTTAGAGCTAAACTTACTGATGGTATAGTCAAACATTATATTATTAAGAGTTGTTCTGAATTTGGTTTAAAAATTAATGAAATACCACCAGAGCTCATAGAACTTAAACGTAAACAAATACAATTGTATAGAAAATTAAAATGAAACAAATGGCAAGTAAAACAGTAAAAACAACAACAGTTACAGATGTAATTGATGTAACACGTGACATGGGTGACAAACTATTAACCCAATATCACAAAGGTAATGACTTAAAGGTGGGACATTTAGCATTAGATGCTTATAAAACAGCAATTAGTGGTGCTAAGACACAGCTCATCTATAAAAAGCTTACAGGAACACCAACAGAAATTGATTTTTTAAAATAAACCAAACAAAAACACACCAATCATGCCTAAAATCAAAATGCTAGACTGTGGCAGTTACAGTCAAGAAGAGTTAACACAATTAGAAATTGTAGCAGCTAATCCCAAGATTAAGATTAGTAGAGCAGCATTAACCTATGGTAGAAAGTTCAATCGTTCTTCACAAGGAGTGTATGCAAAGCTTAGAAAGCTTAGAAGGGATTTAAACAATCCTATTGTACAACAAGAAGAAGCTGTAATATCTGTAGAAGAACAAGCTCCTGTTGTTGTAGAACAAGCTACACCAGTATTCTCATTCAATATTACATCTATAGATGTATATGAGGATCATATTAAACTATATTATTCTAAATAACTAAATCATTCCCAACATGAAAGCAACATTAGTTTATTCCACAAGGAATTATACAACTAGAAACATATTAGTGTATGAGCCAACAGTCACTAATCCATTTGATAAGCTTCTTACAGCAATTGCAAATCATTGCGAGAGAAAAATAGCATCTAAACGATTAATAATTAAGAACAATCGTTATCTTTACACTCCATCTGATGAATGGAAACAAAGAATCATAAGGTTCAGATAACACAACCTAGACTCCAAGGATGGGGAGTTTCTACTCCCTTCCTATTTTATTTTAAATATAACGTTATGGTAGAATGCATATGTATTGATGATAGTAATAGACCAAAAGAAATACCTGCTAATAAGTGGGTAAAGAAGGATAATGAGTATAATATTATATTCACTGTCACTGTATTACCACAAAAAGAATTAGGTGTTGTTCTAGCAGAGATAGAGCTCACTGATAAAGAATTGCCATATGAGTATTTCCTTGCTAAACGCTTTGCATTTACAGAAGAAGCATTGAAAAAACTAATTGAATTGATTAAAGATTGCAGTGACATAAATTTCTCAATGGACGAACTACTAGAACAAACACAATTAGCAGAACTATAAATTATAATTATATGAAAGGTAAATTGATTAAAAAAGACCAAGATTGGTTCATCATCACAACAGATAGTGATGAATACTCATTACATCCAGATCACACAAAGATATGTGATGATATTGATGAATGGAATAACAGTGATGTAGAGTTTGAAATAGTGAAGAGATTTCTATACAATGAAACACAATACTTTGCTAAGCTGTTACCACCTACTAACAAGAAGGTGATAACATTAGATGATAAGTATAAAGAGTATAAGATAAACCATCCAGATTCAACCTATTCATTTCATGAATGGATGAACATCATATACATTCCTTATACAGATGATATTGTTAAGCAAATAGAGGAATATAAAGCAACCCAAAACAAATAACCTATGAAAACAGCAATGCAACAATTAATAGAGTTAATTGAAAACGGTAAAACAACGCTCAGTCTAATTGAGAACCATAAACAAATATGGCTTGAAAAAGAAAAAGAGCAGATAATAGAAGCTTTTAAAAATGGTTGGAATTGGAACTCTGATGCAGAACAATATTACGATCAAACATATAATCAAAACAAATAATCATGAAAGAACTACTAATGAAATTAAATGCTTGTCCAGAGGCAATGGAATGGGCAGGAGATAAATCTTGGGAAGAGATTTATAATACTTGCCATAGAGGAGATTGGCTTCTTTGGTTATTCAAAAGAACTAATCCAGATGACTTACAACTATTAACCTTAGCTAAAGGACATTGTGCCAATACTGTTCGCCACTTAATGAAAGACGAAAGAAGCCTTAAAGCTATTGATTCAGCTATCGCATTTGGGGAGGGTAAAATAAGTAGAGAGGAGTTGAATACTTCTGCTGATGATGCTGCTTATGCTGCTGCTGCTGCTTATGCTGCTGCTGCTGATGCTGCTGCTGCTGCTGCTGATGCTGCTGCTGCTTATGCTGCTTATGCTGCT
>Ga0007804_1000014_pt1 | contig 67979 bp, 92 predicted proteins | sample CryBogCBE25Aug07_FD_60367 | JGI IMG/M metagenome (GOLD analysis project Ga0007804, IMG submission 60367) | Freshwater microbial communities from Crystal Bog, Wisconsin, USA - CBE25Aug07 | ecosystem: Environmental > Aquatic > Freshwater > Lake | place: Crystal Bog, Wisconsin, USA | collected... | reverse complement strand
AAGTTTTATACACCCGCGCAGGTAGCCGAGGCTATGTCTGTCACACGAGAGACCGTCTATAAGCTGATTAAAGAGGGCAAGCTGAACTCATATAAGTTTGGTGGAGCAGTACGCATATCAGAAGCACAACTACGAGAAGCATTGGAGAGTGCCAAGTGAGCTCAACACAAACCACGCCGATTGGCGCAACAGTAATGATTCGCTGGAAAGACGAAACTAATCCTAGTATTTGCTTTCAGGAGTACGTTTCTTTTGGCGAATACAACGAAGATAACGAGACAGATACTTTTGGCGTAAGCGACCTCTTTATCATGGCGTACGTGGATAGCCTAGAGGAGTTGCAACGCATGGAAGGCAACCCTGAAAACCCTAGCTTTGATTGGTTACTAACAGAAATCGGAGAAGTGCACTATGCGTAAGTTATTATTAGCCTTAGTAGTAGGTGCAACCCTTGTATCACCTGCCCATGCCTCAGCACAGCCTACGGTTGTTCTGATTGATAGTGGAGTCAATGACTCCCTATTCAGTAGCAACATTGTCCATGAGGTGTGCTTTATTGAGAACACCTCATGCTCTAATGGAAAGAGCTCTATGGAAGGCGTAGGGGCGGCTCAGCAGGTAACGACCTCTACCAACGCAGAAGTAAATCATGGGGAGCAGATGCTTTCTATCATGGTGAAGGTTAATCCAAGCATTCAGGTAATCCCTATCAAGATTGTAGGAGTAACGGCACTGGGTAATCCCTACCTATACTCTTTAGCCTCTATTAAGACCTCACTGGATTGGGTGGTGGCTAATCAGGCTAAATACAATATTGGGGTAGTCAATATCTCTCAGGGCGCGATTTTTGCAGGGTGCGCCGTGCCTGCTGGATTGCAGGATGACATCAACACCCTTCAAGGAGAGAATGTTCAGGTTGTAGCAGCAACAGGTAACACCAGTAACAGAACTCAGGTGTTTGCACCTGCCTGCTTGCCTAACGTCATCTCAGTAGGAGCAACAGATAATCCGTGGGGTGGTATGCAACCCTACGCATGGGACCCAAAAGCTTCCCCTGCTATCGGTCTCTACAGCAATGGCAACGCTCAAACAACGCTGTACTCTAACGCTCGATACTTTGTCACCAATGACAATGGCTCAGTTAAGTTTATGGCTGGCACATCCAACGCCACCGCTGCTGTATCGGCGTGGCTCAGCCTCAATCGAGGCGCCAATTGGACAGCCACCTATAACAATCTGCTAACATCAGCCTCAGGCACAGCAAAGAATCAGTGGCTATCAGGTCGCTATCTATTCATCAATTCATAAGGAGAGAGACATGGTTAAAAAGATTGACAAGGCGCTCGAAGCGTCAATAACTAAGAACACCTCGGTAGAACGCGGTGGTGCATGGCTTCTCTTGGTAACAGACGAGAATGGCAATAACCACTCAGCTTGGTCTAATGCTTCAGCCGCTAAGCGCTACCTAAAGGCTTACGTTGTGGAGAACACGCCACGCAAAGCTATTAAGATGGAAGTTAAAGCAACAGATGACAATGGCAAGCCAACTCACTTGACAGGCTCTATTACATGGAAGGTAAATGCCTAATGAAAAAAGTAATCTTAGTAGCGACCGCTTTGACCGCGTTTTCTATCTCATCAGCGCAGGCAAGCACCCCTAATCTTGCTGGCTATATCTGTGTGGACAAGCAAGGCGTACACCATATGTGGCAGGACGCTTTTAACGGCTCTACATACTGCAAGTTAATTAAGAATCCTAATAAGAAGAACTAACATGGGATTCGAGAAAGACCCGATTATCCCCGATGAAGATTGGGGCGCTACCGAACCGTTTACAGGATTCGGAGATGATGAAGATGATTACGGTGAAGACGAAGAGTAAATAAGAAAGCCCCTGATTTCTCAGGGGCTTTTTGCTATTGGTTATCTTTAATTAGTTTTACTTCACACGCGTCTGTTGTGCAGTAAGCCTCGCCTACCGCGTCAGCCGCCATACCAGCATAGACACCAGCAAAGTCAATAGGGAAGAGAGTCATAGTTGCTTCTTCATACTCTTCTTCACTAATCTGAGTGTAAGGCATCTGTGGATATGTAGTGTTTCCTGACGGCAAGAATGAGACGGTTTTGAGCTGTCCTTCGTGCATATGAAGAACTCTTTTAATCTCATTACTTTCTGTCTCAGGGTCAAAAGAGACTGTTACTGATACAGAGTTATCTGACCACTCATACTGTGCAGCAGCGGCTAGATGAATCTTCTCATAGATAGAGACTTCCTTCTCAGAGCGGAGAGCGTCTGACTTTACAGGGAAGAACACTACTGAGGTTGTTTTAGGAGATTCACTTGCTGGCTCAACACGATAGTTAGCCATCTTAAAGAGAGGCAACATAGGGTCAGAGTTAGCAAAGCGAATCGCACGAAGGAAGAACTTACCACCAACAGACCAGTGCACACCTGGGCTCTCACCTGCAAGAATAGAGACTGTTCCTGATGGCTTGACAGTTGTCATCTTGATTGACTCACGAATACCGAGCCACTCTGAATAGCCTTTATCGTATTCCTTGACAACCATGTAGCCCTCATCGAGCCACTTGCGAAGAACAGGAAGACCCTTGTTATCAGAGAAGTTAGCTACACCTGATACAGAGGTTCCAATGCGACGGTTACGTTGCATGATGGCGTTGGTCTCTTCCCAGTGGGTAGGCAAGAGAGTCACGGTCTTGGCATAGAGGTAAGCAAACTTGAGAGTGCGCTTAAAGTCATCTAAGTTGTCGTGACGATTGAGATAGGTCTCAACCAAAGTACAGCACTCATACGATTCAAGAGATTGCTCAGCGCATGGGTTGTACCCCATAGCTCGCCAGTCCTTGTTGTTAATACCATCTTTGAGACGACCATACTTTCGTGTGACGTCCATCCAGATAACGCCTGGCTCTCCGTTGTGAGCGATACCGTCCACGATAGCGGAGAGGTCTTGACCTACCGATACCTCAACAGAGTTGTTGGACATCCACGCCCAGCCTGGGTTCTTAGGGTCATAAGAGTTGCGCTCAGGGAACTTCTCAGCGTTCTTGAGATTGAGGAAGTCTTGGTCGTCAATTCGACCCATCAGCAACTCAGCTGAACGACGAACGTTTCCTGATACAACGCAGACGCCAATCATATTTCCAATATCAGCGATATCCACGCGAGTCAGCTTCTGACCTGCTCGGCCAGTAAACATCTTAGTAATGTGGTTGTGAAGTTTCTCTAGTGGCTCGTGTCCCGCGGCTGTTCCTCCAAAGGTTTTAATCGGAGTACCTGCTGGGCGGATTTCTGAGTAGTCAAAGATAGGCTTCTTCGTATCTGGCTTAAGGTAGGAATTGAGGAGGGCGGTAAGTGATTCCACCCAGCCTTCTCTGGTGTCGGGGATGACATATGTATCTCCTTCAGTAGGGGCAAAAATTGCGAAGTCTTTGTCCGCACCTTTGTCATCGAATCCAACACCTACGCCGAGCATCGACGCCTCCATGAGGAAGGCAAAAGGCTTGGCTGGGTTGAGCTTAGTCATGGAGTCTGTGGAGACAAAAGCACAGTTTTGGAGCGCAGCTGAGTTGCGTTGTTCATTAACAAGCGGAGTACCCATGACCCATAGTCCGCGTCCTGGTGGCGTCCACTTGAGGTTCCATAGTCGGTCGAAAGCCTCTTTAGCTGAGGCAGCTGCCTTGGAGTCTGACCATGGAAGTCGGTTTAACTTGGCGTGGTCTTTCTGAAGCGAATACATACCGTTGATGACTCGCTCGCAGACATCTGTCCACGTTTCTTTGGTGCCATCTTCTTTGAGTCGGGAATAGGTACGAAGAAAAGTAATTTCTCCTACCGAGTTGCCTGCCGCGTCTTGGTATCCCCACGGAACTTTCTTGTCCCGATATCCTGTCAGGAAATCTTCTGTCAGACGGAAAGACAAACCCATTTCGACCTTCTCTCTTTGTAGTTAGCACCCTCATCATGCGGGGAGTGTATAAGTTTAGCGATGCGTTACAGTAGTACACAGGCAGACTAAGTGCCAATTAGAGCACAAGCGATTCCATAGGAGTTTTATCACTCCTATCGCATATCAGCCTTCGCTGATATCTTTAATAATTTTGGTGGTTTGCTCTTCATTTAAGCCGCCGTTAGGAAGCTCTCGGAGGGCTTGCGCCTTGTCTCCAAAGATGTTAGAGAGCACACCAGCAGACCCATTTTTTGCCTCTACAGTCATGCGAATAAACGAGGCTGAGTCGTCCAAATCCTTGGTGGTTTTGATGAGCTTGAACAATCTGTCAATCTCTTGGGAAACGTTGGGGTCTGCGTATCCACCATTCATTTCTTCAGTAAAACGCATAAAAGCGACTCTTTGACCCTGCATTTCAATCATTGCGTTAATCAAACTCTTAAGCTGGTCTTTAGTCTTTACCTCAATAGGAAGGTTAAAAGCGCACATTGTTTGCGGCTTAAATGCGGGGCAGTTAGCAGCTACAAAACAGGTATCGCACTGACGAATAGTGCTACTTTGCGAGCGCACAACAGGGACGTCTTTGATGATGTCTTGACCGTCTTCATCGGTCTCTACAACGGTCTTAAAGTCGTATCCGAAGACGGGTAAATTGCCCATTTCTTCTGGATTTCGGCTCTCAACTTTCCGCATGCCAATACCCTTGTTATCGCTTACGGAGGGGGTAGTTTCCCCACTATCCTCCACATCGCTCCACTCGCTGTTATGCGATAGGAAGCCGTCTTCTGCGCCACTCATGTTCATCCTCGCTTCGTATTGTTCGTATGACCATACAGCCAGACGACAGACTTCTTGTGGGTCATCTTCCATAATCAGGTCGTAGTCCAAGCCCGCCTTTTCATATATCTTGGCGTAGCGTACACGAGCCTGTTCTTTCATGCCCTTGTTGTATCTAACAAGCTTAGTACCGTCCCAGACAATCGTTTCACCGTGAAGCATGGGGGCCAGCCAAGACAGGGTGCTGGCGGTCTCTACCTTGACCTGACGTAGGTTGTAGGGCTTGGCGGTATTGATGGCGTGGAAACGGGTTCCTCGGGCTGTATATCCCCGTGTGAGGGCAGCTAGCTGGGTCTCGTGCTCTATGTCGTCGCCCATGATTCCTATATCTAGGTAGTGCTCGACCATCTTCTTAAAGCCATCTATTCCTGTCTGGGGCTGCCAAACTGGTTGGAACTTAGAGGGCGGAACTTCATTCCAGCAGGTTTTCCTCTGCTCTGTAATAAACTCAGGAGTGAGCGTGGGATGAACAACCTCGTTAAAGCTCACAATCCTGTCTATGTTATTAGCGATGAACTCCTCGTACAGGGCGCAAAATTCTTCTAGCTCTTCCTGTGTTAGCTTCTCGGGCTTGGGGATACCTGCGTGGGCGTAAATATGGGTATCGGGCGTAAAGTAATTCTCTAGAAGGTATGCCTTGGTCTTGGGTAGCCCACGACGATATAGGCGCCAAAAACTAACCCCAACATGGTTGGCGGTGGTGGACTCTAGAAGGGTACGGTTGGATGGAACTTCCGCACCTAAGTAAATGATACGCATTAGACTCTAGGGTCTTCCTTAATCATTTCAATCTGCTTGTCCAGCTCATCTTCAATAGCTGCCCAGCTCTTCATTCCTTGACGTCCATCTGGACGGAACTCTGGGCGCAGATAAGTAGGGTGCAAAAACAATAGAGTATCTAGCCCAATCTCTAACAGCTTCTTGGCTAGGTCGGTGTTGCCTGTGACTACCAACTCCACCTTGCCTTGAGAACGAACGTACTTGACTTGTTCAATGTCTGGGTCGTCTAACACACCTGGAACGTTCAGGTCTACGAGGTCGTCAAACTTATTTATCTTGTGCTCAAGTAGCCAACGATTGGTTTTTGCTTTATCGTCACAGAGCAAGATAACTCGAACGTCCTCATTGAACATTCGATAAAGGGCTAGACCCTGATAGATAGGGCTTCCTGTATCCGAACGCAATACGTCGTCTACGAACATTACTATTGCCAAAATATGCTCCGATTGAACTTAGGTTAGTGCTTGTATGTTGCGGCTCTACGGACTAGAACACTAGCATCTGGCAGCGTCATTCCGTAGGTATGTGCTTCAAAATCTTCTCGTGTCTTTGTGGAAATGTCCTTCAATTGCTTGAGGGCTTGGACCACTCCACCCTTCTTTCCTGCTTGCCAACGGTAGTTAGCATAGTCGGCGTACCCCTTACCGCTGGGGCTAAACGCAGACCCGCGTCCGTGATGAATGTCCTCAAATAACGCTGCGCCCTGGTCTACAGCCAGTTTAAGCGCAGCCTCAGCATTAAGACGAGCGGAGGCAGTAGTAGCAGAACCAATGTTGGCAAGCGCCTGTGAGTAGCGTTCTAGAATCTCAACAGCCATGTTTTCATCACGGGCAATCTTCTGTTCCCACTGTGGTTTGCTTTTGATGTTGGGTTCGCTAGGCTCAACTGTCCAGTCGTCATCTGTTAGTGAATACGCGGCGTAGGGCTTGATGTTTCTGATATCAGTATTGACATTGACATAGAAGGTCAGCTCAAAGGAATCCAAATAGTTTTCTGTCAGCGGGTAAAGCTCAGCGCGAAAATCATCGTTGAACATACTGGCAATTTCTTGGTCGCTAAGACCCGCAAATTTTGTGTTGGAGCGACGGAACGCTATGTAATCAATGCCTACTAGACAATCGAGGTCTGCTGGTGTGCGGTTAGCTGCCCACTGATAAGAAACGCCAGAGCCAGCAAGCCAAGCGTAAATGTAAGCTTCAGGGTTGTAATAGTGGCGACGCAAGTGGTCGAACAAAATGCTCAAGATACCGTTGCGTACACTGCCAATAAGCTTGTTGTTGCGAAATAGGCGAGGGTCTAAGCCTGCATTAGGGGCGCTAAAGTACGATGTTTCTGATGGCGCTAGCTCTACGGGCACAGCGTTCTTAGCTAATGCTTCGTAGATGTTCATTAGCTTAGTATAGTCTAGTCTTCGTCGTCTTCTTCTTCTAAAACTTCTAAATCAGGAACCATTGTGTAAAACCAATCAGGATGTGCGCTTTTATCAGTAATAAGCGCCATCGAAATATCTACAGGAAATCCTGCGCGACGAAATGATTTGTACAGTTCATGCAGTTGAATAGCATGAATATCTAACGGCGTTAGCTCTTCATTTTTGACAACAGAAACTCTTTTAGTAGGTTTCTTACGAGGAGTTGCCATAATCGCCCCTTAGGTCTGTGTAGTTACAGTATACCTTTGTCTGACAGCGCCTGGCGGATTGAACTGGCTGTGCGTTCAGACTCAGTTTGGCTATTTGCTGTCAATTTTGCCATAATTAAGTTGGCTAGGTCGTTATTGGACATAACTTCTAGAACGTCAGTACAGCCCCGTCGAACGTCTAGGATTGTAGCGTCCCTTTGGGGGGCAAAATTGGTGTCGACGTCTGTGGTGGCAAAAAATGTGCCGTCTTTACGAAGGGCGATAGCAAAGACGGCCTCTACATCTACAACAACGTCACTCATACAACCCGCGCTCCTTGTACGCCTTGTGCTGGTTGTACATTTTTACAGGGCAAAAATCACACAGATAAACTTTGATGTTTGACTTACCTAGGCCTTCGGCTCGGCGTTCAGCATCTGTTCCTGCGTTCAACTTCTTACGCTCATGCTTGTAATCGGAGCACTGACCCTTAGGGCTATTATGAATCTTCCAACAGCTCATTGCGTCTTGGCTGTAGGTGTCTTTAAGTCCGTAAAATCCTGTACCGAAAACATCAAGACCTGACGACGCGCCCTTACCGAAAAAGGTTTCACGCAATTCTGCGACAATACTTTCTTTGACCTTTGGGGTCATCCAGTATCCTTGGAGCACGTCCATAAGCGGATAACCAATGTGGTCTGGACCATGCTTACTTGCAGCCAGCTCAACAAAAGGGTTGTCGTCTTGCTTATACTTACCTTCGCCTAGATACTCACCAGTTTTAGTATAGGGAAGCTCTTCGATTGTTTGGCATGTTTTACAAACAAGAAGGTTAAAACGTTCGGTCTCAAAGGTATCGGCCATAACCGAAGCTTATCATAGACTAACTACTAATCGTTGTAGTAATTAGCCCTAATCGGGTTGTGTCCTTCTTTAAGCTGGCGCTTTCTTTCGGCTTTTCTTTTAGCCTCTGCTGCAGCTTTTTCCGCCTCTTTTTCAGCCGCAGCTTTAGCTGCGAGTGTGGCATCGGTCTTAATCTTTACGCCAGACTCAACAGCAACAGCAGGGGCGGCTGTCTTCTTAGGGGCAGGCTTAGCAGTAGTTTTAGGTGCTGGTGCCTCTGCTTTTTTAGGTGCTGGAGCAGCCTTCTTCTTAGGCGCAGCTTTTTTAGCGGCTGGCTTCTCTTCTTTGTATACATAAGGTTCGGTGTGCGTATTAGTGGAAGGGTAACGCGTCGATTGCTTAGGCTCTGATTCCATGCCAGGTGCAACAGGCATAATGATGCGCTTTTTGTTGTCCTTGCCCTTAGCCACGTCAATGTTATGGTTTACATCTCGACTAGCCATAATGCCTTGATGAATAGGGTTCTTGGCGTCAAAATTTACAACGCGAAGGCTACTAGGACCGCGGTCTCCTGGTGTTTCAGACATTGTTAATCTTCTTCTGTGAGTGCTCTTGAGGCTGAGTGCTGGTGAAATGGTTTTCCATCTCATCCATGGTTTCTGGGGTTATGTAATCCCAGCCCTCTGGACGGTCGTCAGTCTGCTCAGGAAATTGTGACTCTGTTGGCTTCACTTTTTACCTGAATCAATCTTAATAGTCTTAATTTCACCTTGTGCACGTTGAAAAGCTTTATCTTTTCTTGCCCAAATTTTATTGTTAGTGTCAGACATATTTTGTTGGGCCTCGGAAAAACCAAAAGCGTTTAGCTTTTCTTTGTATTTTTTGTTTAATACATAATTAACCCTGGCGTCTGGGCGGTCCTCGGGGATGTCATTTTTACGTGTTACTTTTACCGAACCAGATTCATTAAACTTGCCGCTTGGTGGGAACTGATTGTGTGTAGGCTCCATGATTATTCCTTTTCCCATGCTGCACGCTGAGCTTGCCATTCACGGTTATGCTCACGAGCTGCTTCGTAGTCATCAATACTAATATGACGATAGTCGTCGTCGCCACCCGCAGCAATCGAGCCCTTAGGCCACATATGTGGCTGTGGGAAGTTAGGGATTTTCTTTCCCTTATCGGCAAACTGCGGTTCTTTAGGGTTCATTACTTCTTTGGATTCCATTCAACTTTAGCAGGCTTTGGCATGCCACCTTTAATTGCTCGTGCAATGTGCATACCAACGTCTTTAGAAGTTGCTTCTGGATGTACGTCAAATTCATAGCTGGCTGTGGCGTAGGGCTGTACATCTTCTTCAGCAGGTGTTACCAAAACATGTTGTCTTGGTCCAAGCATCTCTGCTGCAGAACCAGTAACTCGCTTAGAGTCGTGTGCGCGGTCTTTTGACATGTTACTTACCTGGGTTAACCTTATTAGCTTCTTCAGAGTTAATAAAGCCATAGTTCATATATGGGTGCAAACCTGCACGCTCTTGCTTAACAATCTGGTCACCAAGACCAGGAATAACAGTGGTGTTTGGACGTGCCTTACGGTACTTGCCGTCAGTTGCGCCCTCATCAAGTGAAGCGTTCATGGAACGCGAATTATTTACGGTCATTAGGCCATCCGTCCTTTGAGGTGTTTAGCTTGCTTACGGCGTGTGCAATTTGGGCACGTATCCGTATGTAACGATTGTACGGGATTTAAGGTCATGCCACACTCAATACAAGGCCTAGAACCGTTGTAATAGGTGGTTTTAAGGTCGCGTTGGGTGGAAAGGGCAACATCTTCAGCCCCTGCCATACCATCGCCAGTCGAGTCTGTAAGTAATCCTGGGTCGTTGTTCATTTTTTACCAAACATTTTTGCCATATCAGCGGCAATCTTTGCACGGTTTTCGTGGGAAACAGTACGGTTAGGGGTTTCGGCGTTTACGCGTGAAGGGTTTGGCTCATTGGCCGTTTCGTAATCAAAGTCTTTTTTATTGCGTCCCATTAAACGGAACCTCCTAAGTCGTTTCTGCTGCTTGATTCGGTTGTATTTGGAGTTTGGCTAAAGTCTGATTCTACACGCTGCTGAGCACGTCCAGGGAGCTGAATGATGTCCTCAATACTCAATTCTGTATCTGTGTATCCATAGCGCTCAGGAAATAGTACAACCTGGGGTAGTGGAGGGCGCACATATTCTTGTAGTTCGGCGCCTGTCATTAGATTAGCTGCTAGTGATTGGCTCAGTAGACGCTCTTGATTAGAGGCAAAAGGGCCAATATAAGCTTGGGGTGGGTAGGCAGCCTCTGGTGGTGCTTGCCATGGTTTGCGGGAGTAAACACCGTCTGATTGTCTACCTGTCATTTATTTCCAATTTGGTGATAGGGAACTCAAGCGCTGTGCTCGGTTCAAGTTCACACCCATAGGTGAATCGCTCTTCGCTGCTGGGCCCGCCTTACCATCATTAGGCAAGTGTGGTGCTGGAGCTAGGTATTGGTTATCTGTATTACGCTTAGTTCTAATAACGTTACCGTCACGAACACCTGCCATTTGACGGCGAATTCCACGTTCTGGACCTAAGTCAGCTGGATAGTAATAACCAGCGGCGTCAATACGTTCGCCTTTGTGCACACCGCGTTGGTAGCCGCGCTGTGTAATGCGAACCTTGAGTGAGTCTAAAACGTTCTCTGATGTAGAACCTGGGCGTCCACGGTCATCGCGTCGTGTACGAATTGTTCCTAAATAACCGTCTGGATATTCTGCGGATGGTTGACGGCCAACACCTAAGCGAAGGAAGTCAAGTTCAGAACGTGCGACAGGAACACCACCGCCACCGTAATTGGTGTTGGTTCCGTACATCCCAGCTGCGCCGAGATTTTGGACATTTTGATGTGTGCCTGGCATATAGCCATTATAGGCTAGCGAAACCCGCCTAGTACTACTAACTCACGACGGGCATCAAAACCTTGACCTACAACTAAAGACACGATTCCTGGGTGCGACTCTAAACCTGACTTATCACGCCACCAACCTGAACCATTGTCCATAGCTGGGTTTTGAATAAATAGTCTAGTTCCTACGCTTTGTACATCGTAGTGGTGAAGGTGACCAACATTGAGGATATCTGCCTGTGCAACTGCACAGTTACCCATAACCTGACCTGACCACCACTTGACCATATCGGACTTTTGATGACCATGAGCCATGCCGTACATGGTGCCGTTTAAGTTAACGCACAAGGTGCTGTCGTCCTTAGCTGGGTAGCGGAACTCTACTTTATTACGTAGGTACTCGTTCTCTTGACAGGCGTCTTCCACGGCGCGAACAATCTCAATCTGCCACGAATCTTCTGGGCGCGAAACTAAGAACCGCTGTACTTCATCGTGGTTTCCTGGAACGACAGGAACAATAATCTTGCTGGCAAAGGGAGCCATCGCCTTAATCTGCGCCATAAGCACACGACGACCAACCTGTACCTGCTGGGCTACTCCAATATCGTGGCGACCCATGACCTTACCTTTTTGGCTAGTCATTCCCTCGATGCAGTCGCCAAGCTGAGGAAGGGCAATCTGTGTGATGCGGTTGGGATACTTCTTCATCAACAACTTGTGGTGCTCTACGCACTCATCAAAAGCACGCAATACTCGGTCAACAATAGCTGGGGTGTCATCTTTTCCATATTGAGTATCACCGAGGCTATAGACGGCAGTTAAATCTCCATCAGTTTGTTCGTTTGACTTTCCTGGCTTCCATTTATTTAGCTCGTCAATAAGGGCCTGAGCATCGTAGTCAATACCTGCGCCACTAGAAGGAACGATATTAAGTCGAAGCGACTCTAACCATTCTCCATCGTAACGCTGCCAACGTCCACGGCGTACAGAAGTGACTGTCCACTCATCTGGGTTTAAGTTAGCCTCAATAAGTGCGTCTCGTGCGCCTGGCACTGTTTCACCAGCTGCTGGTGAGGAAACTACATATCCGCCTGTTTCACTAATTTCAGAGCGTGGTCGCCACGCTTCTGGAACATCTTTTGTAACTTTATCTGAACCTTCTTTTCCTGCTTTTATAAAACTATTAAAGTCATCTTTTATAGACATGAGCACCAATGGTTTCTGTGTGAACGAAATGTGGTTGTTCGGAAAGGTAAATCAGGGAACTTTAAAACTAAAAACCTATGTAGCTCTAATGTGGATGTCTTTGTCTCTAACAGCTCTTTAAATTCGGCTACCAACTGGTCATCTTGCTCTTTTAGCCATTCTGCAACTGAGCATCTACCTTTAGAAGCGGGACCCGCGCTAGCGGCAACTTTTGTTAGGTTAGCTAGTTCATCTTTTAATGACATGGGTGTTATTCAACCACACCTTTAGGGTTATAGCAAACAAAAAGCCCCCCATTTCTGGAGGGCGTTTTGCAAGTTCTTTTATTCAGCCATACCTGCTGAGAAGTTAGGCTTGCTACGGTTAATCGCTGGAGGAATCAAACGACCATTGCCCTGGGTTGCGCCAGCTTCTGGTGATGTCTGCTTCTCGAATCCAACTTTGATTCCGTAACGAGCGCCTGAACGCGCCTTAACGTGTGAACGGTGGGCTGCATCCTTGATTGAAGGGTCGCCAGCTTGTGCGCCCTTCTTCTTGACAAGTTTGCCCTTTTCAGGTGAAGCTGTCTTAAAATCTACCTTGCTTACTTTAGCCGAAGCTGGAGCAAGATGTGGTTCGCTCTTTGGTTTTTCCATGGTTTTCCTTTGCAAAGGGGGTTAAATAAGAATAGAACCTTTAGGCGCGAAATTAGTGCTTAACGGGCTTCGACTACGAACACAATGGCAGAAATCTGTCCATCGTGGCTTTCAATGCTGGCAAAACCAGGAATGCAACTGAGGTCGAGACCGCGTGGAGCCGTGTATCCACGGGCGATTGCAATGGCTTTAACGGCTTGATTTACTGCGCCTGCTCCAACAGCACGAATCTTGCATCCGCGAGTCTCATAGATGCTGTGGGCGATTGCTGATGCTACGGCTTGTGGGTTGCTTCCTGCGCCTACGCGGAGGATGCCCTCTTCTTCTTCTTTTACTACTTCAGACATGTTTACCTTCTTATGCTCGGATTAGTATTACCCCTAAAGTATGGGTTTCCAAGCGCCGAATTTCAGGCTAAACGTCTATGGGAGTTGGTGCTGTGGCCTTTGAACCACAAAGGGCGCAATCCATATCCAGCATATATAAGGATATTTCGCCGTCCTCAAACATGGCTTGGACGTTCCAAAGCATGGACCCACAGATACAGACGTGTAGGGGATTGTCTTTATCTCGTAGGTCAAGGGCCATTAGAGCAGCTCAATCTTCTTTTCTAGTTGAGCACGCATAATTCGTGGGGACGCAAAAGTTAACACTTCTCTCCAATAACAATCCATACATCCGCAATAAGGCTGACCTGAAAGGGTTTCCACATCTTCGTCTGAGTCTACGCTGTCCTGTACAACCATCATGTACTCATCAAGGTCTTTTTGGAACTGTGATGCCCATGTTGGGTCATTAATTACAAATGATTCTTCGCTCATTGTCCGCCCCATCCTCCGCCTTTAAACTGTATTCCTGGTACGGAATATACCTTGGTCATATCATAACCACACTTAGGGCATGGAACTAACGGCGACTCCTGCATACCGTGGTTCATCTCAATAGTCATATCGCACTCAATACAGCTGTAATCGTAACGTGGCATTATCCAGCTCGCTTAGCTGCACGAACCTTCAGCTTGGCTGGTGAATAGCCGCCTACGGTCTTGCCCTTTTTAACGTTGGTTTTTGGGTTCTTCTTAGATGCCTTGCCGTTTGGACGGGCATCGTTTCTATTTCCTTTAGCTTTAGCCATGATTTCGTATCCTTAGTTGATGATAGTCGCAAGTGTCATATAGTTTTTGATAGGTGTTTAAGGGCAAATTTTCTGTTCCTGGAAGTCTGTCATTGCATTTGCAAATTTTTCGATACAGGTCTTCAAGCTTAACAACTTCTTCTTTGGCCCTGCGTAAGCGCGTTAGCACTTCTTGTGCTTCACTCATGGTTTCTCCCTAAACTTGGGGTCTTGAAGCTTAGTATACACATCCTTTTCATACTCCAATTCCGCTGAACCTGAGACAAGCTTAGCTAAGGCGTAGGAGTCTGCAGCATTGTCATCGCTAATGTCTGCTCCCCACTTCTTAAATACGTATAGGAGCATTTGGCTTTTGGATATGCCGTTGCCTTTGCCTGTCACATATTTCTTCAAGTTAGTGGGCGGAACAATCAATGGATAGACGCCAAATTCATACATGGTCATTTTGACCACAGCCCCTAGTTCTCCCAGCATGTTTGCCATCTGAGACCCGAAGGCGTAGCCCTCCATAGCGGCATCAACAATCTCATATTGATACAGGACATCCATCATAAAGCCCTGAATATTTTTTAGACGTTGAACACCTGAGCCTTCAGCCTTATAGACAACGCTGTAGTAATCAGTCTTGTTTTCGGCGTCTAAAGCAGTTATGGCAAATCCGCTATACGACTGGTCGATGCCGATATATACAGGCTTACCTTCTACCAACCCGCCATTAAAAAGCTTAGGCTTTGCCATTAAGCAGTAAATCTATTGTTACGCATACGGTCTCTATCGCTAGAGGTACGACGTGTTAACTCGCGGCTAACTAGGTTGTAATAGCGCTCCATGTTGTCCTGAGTAGTCTCCATAAGCTTGCGGTAAGCATACACATAGCTCTTTACCTGTAGCTTCTCTTGGATTTCAGGGCGCAATAAAACAGCAGCTTTAAGTAAGCCAGCCTTTTCTGTTGCCTTACCTGTAGAAGTCTCCATAAGGGCGTATGCCTCGGCACGGTCATACTCGTTCTCTGCCTCGAGTTCGGCGACCTGAGCGCAGGCTGTCTGCGTGCGCATCATGTTGTAGTTCTCCATGTACTTAGACGCCATCACCATAAGCTCTTGGTCGTCTACCAAAGTGATGTCCTCGGGAAACTCTGGCATATCTAGGTCAAGCACTTGACGGATGTTTAATCCTTGCTCACCCAAAAGCTTAATGATGTCTTTACTAATTCCTGTGGTCTCAAGCTTGAACATCGTTATACACCTTACACTGGTAGCAGCCTTCGTTTTGATTAATATTACACGAGGGCGCTTCACCCTTGTCAACTGCATCTACAATCATTTGAGCGGCTTCTAAGATGTGGCTAATACCGAAGTCGCTCTTAGGAACAACAAATTCCTTGTGGCTTTGATTAGACTTGTTCTCATACAAGAACAGCGCCTCTTGAGGCTGAATCTCCATACCCATGAGCTCTGCTAGCTTCATGTACATCTGTGCCTGTTTGATATGCGACATAAATGGCGCATCTAGCGCTTTCCACATGGCGTCTAAATTACCGTCGTGTTCTGCCATAAGGTTAGGGGCTTCAAATCTAAAGGTACCTGCTCCAATGGACTTAATCTCAAGGAGTAGCGGGTCGCCAAAGTTTAATAGGATTCCATCCGCATGACCTGCGATGCGCAATGGTTCATACACTAGAGGTACTTCTCTGTACTCTAAATAGCTGGCGTCAGCTTTGTGGTCAGATGGAATACCAATAAACGTTGAACGGCAGTCTTTGCAGTAATACTTGCCCCACAGGTTTCCCATATCTTTAAATATGTTTTGCCAACCATTATGGATATCGTGACCTGTTTGAAAGACGCGCTTTTGACTTAGTGTGACACGGTACTTGCTGGGCGGTGGTGGAAACCCTAACAGTTGAAAGTACGAGCCTCGGTAGCACCAATCATCTTTAACCATTGCTGATGGGTGTAGCACGTCTGAACGACGTGAAGTATCGGCTGGTAGCGTAATTAAATAACGTTCTACGGTGGTGAGCACGCGAGACTCTTTTTTCCCCGCTTCAAGAAAACGTTTGAGCGTTCCCTCTGGCTTAAACTTTTCTTCCTTTGCCATGTTTTTCCAACCAACCTTCTAGTGAGAGACCAACCTTAGCAGCTTTTCGCTTTAATGCGTTACGCTCTCGGTGGCTGAGTCCTCCCCATATACCGTGCTGTTCATCCATCTCTTCTGCATAAAGCAGACATTTAAGACGAACTGGACATTCAGGGGCGCCATCTTTACCAAAGCAAACGGCTTTAGACTTATCGGCTATGTTCTTGTATTTAGCTTTATCGCGTGGGGGATACCACAACTCTGTATCCATGCCACGGCATTTTGCGCTATGACGCCAGTCTTCTACGTAGCCTGAGCCTTCGTATGACAAGTGCACTCCTGAATATTCTGGCGAAGTTCCAGGAAGTCATCTTCTAAAAGCATTACATAATTCTCGTTGTTAAGACTAATACCTAATACGGGCATTCGGCTATCAAGAATTGCTTCGTTGACAATCTTCTCCAAAACTGTCGCTTTGACAGTGAAGGAGGCTTTGCCCGTCCACTTATGTTCTATAAGTAAATCGCTACTTCGGACATCGCCTTTACGATTCCAAAAGGCTCCGCTAGCAGCTGTACGCTTGCCATCGATAGCTTTTGCTAATCGTGCCTCATGCTTCTTAGACTGCTTTTGTCCTTCACTCCTCATCGGACACCAAGGACTTGGCAGCTACTTTTTCCCGTAGTGCCTTAATAGTATCATTCCTTCTGTTATATTCACGAATTCGATGGCAGTTATGACAAACTAACTCGCATTTTTTTATCTCTTCAAGTATCTTTTTTAAACTTAGTTTTCTAGCCCAAGCCTCACTTATTTCAAATAGCTTTTCAAACTGGGGAAGGTGGTCATAATCCATAACATATGGGGGGAAGGTTTGCCTGCAATCCATACATGGTTTTGACTTTAACGAGTCTATGTACGCCTTTTTATTAGCTCTGACGGCTGCGTGGTAGGCGTTTACCTTTCCCCTATTGGCTTTTGTCCACGCCACTGAACGTTTAGACTTACAGGCTTTGCACACCCCATGTAAAAGATTTTTAGTGCCGTCTTTTATCTGCGATGGGGATTTTGCCCCAAAAAAATCAGACGTATTTGGTTTTTCTTCAAAACACCTACTGCACACTTTTGTTTCCATACTTAAAGTGTAAACAATGGCAAAAGCCTTGTCAACGTTTACTCATCAGGACTTTCTGCTACAAATTTAGACCCAGCTTTTATAGAGTCTAAAACGTCCCGTTCTAAACCTTCTTTAAGGTCTATTTCTTCTCGTATAGAGTCCAACATTGAGTCAGCACCCTGCCATTGGCGACCTGCGTACCGATAATAGGCTCCTGCGCGTGTTATGACCTTATTGATGATTCCCATAGCAACTATCTCCTTAGCGAAGTCATAGTTACCGCGGTCAACCACTCCCCCAGGGGCAAAATAAAAGTCAATGAAGGCAGTCTGCTGTGGGGGAGCGGACTTATTCTTCAAGGTGCGAATTTTGATGGTCTGTCCTACACGGTGCTTGTCCTGACCAGTACCCTCTTCAATCCAGTCATCACGCTTAATCTCAATGCGGGTAAAGAACGCGTAGTCCTTACCTAGACCGCCTGGAGTGGTGCGTGGGTCTCCGTACATGACGCCAATCTTGGAGCGCCACTGGTTAATCATAATTCCAATAAATGGTCGTTCAGCCTCTGTTAGCGAGCGCTTGGATGCCTTGCCTACCTTGCGGAAGAACTTGTTAGTCAGCAGGGCGGTACGACCTACTGTTGACTCTTCCATTTCTTTCTCGTTCTCTGAGCTAGGAACAAGGGCAGGAAGGCTATCAATGACAACGCAATCAACAGCCTTACTCTCGACGATTTCAATGACCGCTTCATAAGCGTCCTCCATGATGTTAGTTGAGATAACGTAGATGCGCGATAAATCAACCCCACACATCTCAGCGTATGCAGGAACCCATTCTTCTGCGGCAACCCAGACAGTAGTGAACTCTGGGTCTTTGGCTTGGTTTGCTGCAATAGTCTTGAGGGCGATAGCGGTCTTACCGTTGGATGCTTCACCGATAATTTCGTGCCACTGGTTGACGGGCCATCCGCCGCCAAGTGCAACGTCAAAGGACAATGAACCTGTAGTCATGCGACCACTAATATCAATAATGTCTTCACCAAGCACCACAGTATCGGCGCCCAGCTTTTTATTAATCTTGTTAATTACTTTAATAAGTTCTGCATTTGCCATTAAATATGTCCAATGATTGTCTGTGGATTAAATCCGCCTGATGCTACCTGCTTTGCTGGAATTGCAGCGCCTCCGCTGCTACCGCCTTGACCAACAATTCCTTTGCCTAAACCTGAACCTGACTGTTGAACTGGGTATCCGCAGTCATAACAACGAGCCATGGCTTGCATGCCACGCGCTGCATCTGTAAGACTTCCATAGTTACCGCTACCGCATCCAGGACAACGTGGCGCTTGTGGCACCATTTGTTGCTGCGGTGGATACTGTGGCTGTTGTGGTTGTGCGTATTGCGCTGGCTGTGGAGCAGCGTATTGAGGAGTAGGAGCTTGTGGGGCTTGTGGCTGCGCTGGTGCTCCTGTTAACTTTGTAGACCACCAATTACTACTCATCATCTTCCTCCCTATAGCCTGTCCCAGTGCCTATTGCATGGGTATGTAGAATATCAAGTTGTATGCCAGATGAAAAGGCGGTTACTAGCGCCGAAAAACCTACGGCTTTATAGAAGCTGCCCATCATCTCAATCTCTTCCTCGCTAGGAGGAGGGCCGTCCCAAGTAGGCAAATCACGTACTTGAGTAGCAACTACTATTTTTGCGTTAAGTTCACTAATGATGTCTATGTAGGGAATTAAATCATCAAGGTATGACAGACGAAGCTCGCTGTCCTCAACTTCTTTATTGTTTCCCTCTTCGCTAACAGGATTTAGACCGAGGATAACTGCAATTTCATTAGGGTCTTCAATACTGAGGTCATACAGTGCCCATCGCAATATGGTGCTGAAAGGAACCTCAGTACGTTCAATACTGGACTCATCATTGTGCCTAAAAAACTTATCGAACCAACTCACTTTGCCTCTCCCCAACGCTGGACAATTTTAACGTCTGCTAATAAAGGTACATCTAGAAGGTTGATGCCTTCCATAGCCTCTCTAATAGCTTCTGCCGTTTCCTCAGCTTTACTATCGGGGGTTAGGGTGACAAGTTCATCGTGTACGGTAAGGAGTATCTTAGCTTCTTTAGGAACCATATCCTGTGCGCGAATCATGGCGAGTTTAATAATATCTGCCGCTGAACCTTGAATACGCGTGTTGAAAGCCTGGCGCTCTGCGCCCGATTTTTCACTAAAGCTCTTGGAGTTAATTTCAGGGATATACCGACGGCGACCCAGAATGGTGGTTACGTATCCACGCTGGCGGGTGGTTGAAACAACAACATTTCGGTACTTGTTAACTGAACCAAACTTTTCAGCAAAGTCGTTAAGGAGCTGCTTGGCTTCATTGAGCTTACAGCCAATCTGGTGAGCAATCTTGTCAGGACCTACGCCGTAAGCCATAGCAAGAACAAGAACCTTTCCTGCCTTACGGTTGACCCCCATAGTGTTACCTACAGTAGTGTAGATGTCCCCACCTTCAAGGTAATTCTGCATCATAATCGGGTCTTTAGACATAGAGGCAATAACGCGTGGCTCAATCTGGGAGTAGTCAGCAACCACTAACTTATACCCTGGTGGAGCGTAGAAAAGGTTACGCAACATACGACCATACTGCTTATCCTCTGGAACCTTTTCAGGGTCTTCAGGGGCGGGAATATTCTGTAGGTTAGGGTTACGGCTAGAGAAACGACCTGTTTCAGCTCCGTGCTGAACAAAGTCACAATGAATCTTGCCGTTAATCAAAATACTCTCTTTAGTCTCTGTCTTTGATTTTCCTGCGGTGGTGCGTGTTACTTCTCCGCCAAGATAAGGAATTACATAGGTAGACAGTAACTTGTTAAGGTCAGCGTATTCCAACATGGCTCGTACTAGCTCGTTGCTATTACGATAAGGCTCTAAAGCATCAGCTGCTACCGAGTAATCGGATAGTTCTAGTGGGATGTTATCGGCTTCTTTAGCCTGTCCTTTAGGAGTCAATACCTTTGGCTTTAGCCCCTGACCGCCATTCTCCACGCTTCCGTAAAGCATCTGTTGCTTCTCTGGATTGGAGTTAATGTTAAATACTTTGCCAGCAATACGGTAGATATCCGAACGCGCTTTTTCAATATTGATTTCTAGCTGGTCATGGAGCTTAATAAGCTGGTCAGTGTCTATAGGGGCGCCAGTCAGCTTCATCTCACACAAGACCTTAAGTACGCCCATCTCTAAGTTCATTACCTTAGTCAGTTGTCCCTCTTCAAGCTTCTTAATAAGAACGTTCTTGTAAAGCAAAAATGTGTATTTAGCGTCAAGATAAGCGTATTTAGCTACGGTGCTAAAGGAGTATTTCTCTACCTCTTTACCAACGCCTTTGACCATGTGGTAGCCAAATTCTCGCGCCAAGCAATCATCAAGACCAACTTTGTTCTTGTTCTTATTGCTGTACAAGAATGAAGCAATCATGGTGTCAAAGTAAGGACCTGTGGGCACGCTTCCCTCGTAGTATTTAGCTACCGAGGTAAGGTCAAAAGCTAAGTTATGTCCTACAAGGGTTCTACCTGTACCAAACATCAAAGGTTTGAGGGCGGCAAAAACTTCTGCAGGAAATAGTTGCTTAGGAGGAGGACCAAAAGTAATAACTGCTTTTTTCTTATCTTTGGAGTAATCACTTTCGCGCAGGGTAAGTCCTGCAGCGGCTCGTTTTTCTCCTACACCTGTAAGGGGAAACTCTTCTGAAAGAAATTCTCCGTTTGGATGTCCTAAAGGAATGACATCTCCTCGCCCGTGTGTTGCGAGAGAAATCCATAAAACTTCGTTAACTACTGTGACGCCTCTTTGAGGGCCTACTGTTTCAACGTCGTAAGCAAACGCGTCTTGTTTAAGGTAATACTCGACTAACTCTTCTAACTGCTCTTTAGTCGTAATAATATTCATATAGTTCCCCTTATGGGCGGAAAAGGCAGGCCAAGGGGGTAGCCTGCCTTTCCCACATTTATTTTAGACGAGTGCGTCTACGACTTCGTTAAGTTCTTCAACAGACTTACGAATTACTGACTCAGCAGTAAATGGAACCATCTCTGCAATTGCAGCTTCGGCCTTAGCCTCGTCAATGCCCCAATCTTCTTGGAGGTCACGACCCTTAACAGGGTTGAGGATGTAAGTAGTCTGTTGCATCTGACCACGACGAGCAACTGCCCAATAGTTCTTAGACAATGGACCTGCTGGTGAGTGATGCGCTGCATGAAGCGACTTAAAGAACAATGGAGAAACAATCATTTTTGTTAGGGTAGTTCCCTCGGAAGTGAGAACTGCTACAGAGAATGCGTACTTCTTCTCTGGCTTGTGGTTAAGGCGAACGCAAATTGGGCATCCGCTACCAAGGCAAGTGTATGAACGTTGTCCTTCTGTTTTTTCAGTAAGGAAGTGGAAACCGTAAATGGCGTATGGGCCGTCTGGGTCTAGGAACTTAATTACTTGAAGGGTTTCAGTAATCTTGAAATCCTTAGCAAATTCCTTTGGCTTAATGAGTTCCTCGGCTGCTCCCCAACCAGACTTAATAGCATCTGTGGGAGTTCCTGCTGGACGAGCGTCTAATGAAAACTCGTCAACTTCTGGAACGAATGAATCTGTTTGAACTGACATGGGTACTGCTCCTTTGTATGTTTGAACTGCTTGACTTTGAACTGCTAGTTTTTTGTTTCATTAGCGAGGATTTTACTCCAAGCCTCAGCTAACTCCACGGGGAGCTGCTGGTGTTCAGACCATTCTATACGCTTGACTTCTAAAAGTCCAGCTTTATCAAATAGTTCCACCGCAGCTTCAATCATGGCTCGGCTATAGAGGCGACGCCCCTTATGTTCCTCACCATGCTTGTTCTTTTTAGTAGGTAGGCGGTACGGAGCTGTAGGAAGGTAACCAAGCTTGTTCCATAATCTGATAGAAGCAAACGGTCTTCCTAAAGCTTGAGCTAGTGACCCTGCTGCAAACAATTCAATGTCTTTGCCATTGGATAGTGTTTTAACAAAAGGTTTGGCATCCCAAGCAGGCACGTCTGCTTTGATTGCTTTTACCTGTGGTTCACGTCGCTTTCGCTTACTGCCTGGATAAAAAACATCCAAGTCAGCAAACGTTGAATCAATGAAGTCGTCGGACATTGTTATCCGTTGACCAGGAATGCGTAGGAGACTTTAACAGGGAACATCTTTTCAATCTCTTCTTCTGTAAGTAGGTCCTTTGCATACGCAATCATAATCGCATCTTGGTCTAAAGTAGTGACTACCTTAGTGCATGACTCTTCCAAGCCATGCTCTTGAAGGATTTGCTTTGCGATATCCATATCGAGGTTTTGAGATTCTTTACGCTGTTTAGTTAACTTTATTCCGTCAACTTCAAGAACGGTATGTCCTTTGGCGTCTAGCTCACCGATAGCCTCTACTGATTCCAGAAGGCGCTTTTTTAACTCTGATTCACGTTCAGACAAAAACTTCATCTGTTGTTTTAGAGCTAAATACTGCTTTGCGTATTGATTGACTTCTGCTGTATCCATGAAATCCCCTTCGATTCATGGACGAGATTAGTAGGCTATTTACGCCTTGTCAACTAGATAGGATTCAAGCGCAGTAACAATAACGCTAGTCACGGTGATGCCTTCGCTGGCAGCCTTCTTCTGTACGGCTTTCCAGATGTCATCAGAGACGCGAATGGTACGCGTAGGGGTCTTAGGCATATTAGGCATCCATATATTCTAAAGACTATAGGATAAAAAAAGACCTTAAAAGGCTTTTTATACTGATGCTAGTTGTAGGAATTGTCGCAAACTACCTACCGTAAGCGGAACTCCGCCTTGGTCATCGATTCCTTCTCCGTCAATAATAGCGCTAGCTACTGACGTCTTTTGCTGTAGCGACTCATATTGACGTTCTTCAATAGAGCCGTCGATTAAGATGTCTTGGATAACGATTGAGGGCCAGGTAGAGGACGCACGTTTGATTCGTCCGTTACGCTGAGTAGCAGCGCCTGAAGACCAAGGTAAATCATAGTTAACCAGTAGATTTGCGGCGGGCAAATCAACGCCGTAACCACCTGCATCAGAGCTAATAAGGACCCGTACATCCAGTAACGTGTTGAAAGCAACTTTGTTCTCCTCTTTGGTCTTAGCATCTAACTTACCTGAGTATAGACGGCAACGGTCAGCTCCTAAGCGTTCAGCTATCTTATCGAGCATATCTACATAGGTGGCAAAAATAACTACCTTGTTAGCTGGGTTAGCGTCTAGAAAATCAGATACATACTCCACAAGAGTCTCTAACTTGCTGGAACTGGTAATCCCTTCTAGAAGACCTTCTTGCACTAACTCATTGGCATAGCTAGAGCCTTCTCCATTAAGCTGTAAGAACTTTTGTGCGCTTGTACGCAGTAAGTCTGGATGAGAGCACAACATCTTTAAGGCGCCGATTTTAGACATAATCATGCCACGCCATTCATCCTCTGGACCGTTGCGTTTACTTTCATACCCATAATGAGCCATGATGTTGAACGAGCCACCAAAGAGCGCCTGCGCTTCATCTAAGTCAGCAAGTAAGTCTTTTCTAATACGTTCGTAGAGACGAGAAGATTTACGGTCAAAGACAACCTTAATAGGGTCTTTATGAATAGAGTCTGGAAGAAATGGTGCAACGTCTGGGTCTTTTTGCGATTTACGCACAGACGCGTTTTGCATAATTCCAAAAAGCACATCTAAGTTTTTATAGCGTTCTACGCCACCCCATGAGTTGCGCACAATATAAAGCTGGTCAAAGTAATCAAAGCGCTTAAGTACGTCTGGGTCTACAAACTGCATGATAGAGAACAGCTCTTCTGGTTTGCCGTTTTCAATAGGGGTGCCAGTAAGGGCAAACTTAAACTCTGCTGTACCTAAACGCTTGGTGTACTTGGAGCGCTTAGACTTAAACGACTTGATAGCCGTTGCCTCGTCAAGTACTACAAATCCTCTAGGGAGCTTTTTGACGAAATCCCAGTCGTTAACAATTTGCTCGTAATTGAGGATAATGTAGTCGACCTTGGTGGTTCGCCAATTGTACGCAGTGTCGTACTGCTCTGCTCTTTTAGCTTTGGTTCCATCAATGACCAAAGCACGTGAAGTACCATCGGTAAATTTCTCAATCTGATTAGCCCACTGATATTTCAGTGATGATAAACAGATTACCAAACCTGGCTCTTTAATTTCTCGTGAATCCATAAGCCGTTCTATTGCGGCAATTGTCAGCACGGTTTTTCCCAACCCTAAGTCATAGGCAACGAGCATCTTCTTGCGCTCGCACATACGCTCTACTGCTTCAGGTTGGTAAGGAAGCAGCGTTCCTTTAAACGACATCAAGCTCCCCTAGATTGGCTGCAATCTGACCTTTGAGACCATCCAACCCTGTGTTATTCATAATGATTCGGTCAAACTTCCAATAGTCTAACGCTGACTCTGATGGGTGGTCGTTTACTGGTGAGTAACCTGGTCGCATAACGCGCCATACTTCACCATTCAAATCTTTGATAGCGCTGGCTTCATTAGGAAACCGAACATCGGTAAAGACGACCTTCTGTGACGAAGATACTCCCTTCATCGCTTGGTCAATCCAAAAGTTCTCACCAAACATATCGCGCCCAACTTCAGTGCCAAATACCTGTAGCAAACGACGAGCGTCGGTATAACGCTTGGCATACTCCCATCCGTGCATATCAATCACTTCTTGAAGCCGCGTGCTTCCACCTACAAACGGGTTTAACGCGTAAAGCGCGGTACGCATAGGCTCAGCAAAAGCGCGATTGTCGTAACCATGCAGTCCAATAAGCATTCCTGCCACGGTGTCCTTGCCAGATTGACTATAACCAGAAAGTCCAATAATCATAAAAATGCCCTCTTTCCGTGAATTGAATGACGTGCGTTATTTAACCCGAACATTATCTCAGCCTTGCTCATTCCGCCAATATCCTTCATGTCTGTTTGCTCATAGTTGAAGAACCAGCACTCAAATCCCATAGTGCGTGAATATTCCAGCAGTGTCGCTGATGAGCTTATTCCAGCCTCATCATTGTCCATAGCAAAAACAACCCTATCGGCTGAACGAATAAGGTTAATCTGTTCTTTAGATACTCCAGAACCACAGGTAGAGACACCACCTAAGATTCCTACAGAAGCTAACCGAGCTACATCCAACGGAGACTCTACAACAATCATTTCAGAGCCGCTGTAGCGTTCATAGCCAAATAAACACGAAGACTTACTTACCTTGGGCGGAAAGTTATTAAAGCGACGCTCCTTAAACCATTTCTCTTGCCAACCAACAAGCTTATTAGTAAAAGGGTCGCGTAACGGCAAAACCCAACTGCTGTTCTTCTCATTCCATAAGATGCCGTAATAGTCAGCCGCAACACCTGTCAAACCGCGAGATTTAAGAGCATAGTCTGGCGGTGAAACAAACGCGCTGAGCATAGACTCAGTAACTGGCTCTGTGCGTTCGGGTAATGGTGCTGGGGTAATGAGCTTCTGAAATGCTTTACTTAAATTGCGCTCTCCGCTATTGACCCATTGAGTTGCCATCTCTGAATCAAACCCTTGAACATACGAAACAAGACTTTGCACACTGCCTTTAAAATGGCAAGAAAAACAATTGTGAGCACCAGTCTCAGCGTTGATAGACCACGATGGGTTGCTGTCTAGCTTTCCTTTGCGCTCCAAATGAGCGGGGCAGTGGCCTTTAATCTCATCGCCATGAATAGAAACAATTTCAATACCTAGTCTGTCGAGCAGGTCTTCCATCTCTTCTACTGTCATAGGTCGGTTTCATCAATCTCTCGGAAAGCTCCTGTATTCCAATCCCACAACATGGATACCTGCATGTTTCCTGAGTTACGGGAAGCAATCACCTTGAGAAGACGGGTGCTGTCTACATTTTCGTCTTCGCGTTGAAGACCAAATATAACGTCGGCATCCTGATGAAATGACGATGAGTAACCAATAGCATCCGTGGTCACTTGACCGTTGCGCATTTTGTTCTCCAAAATCTGAGTGGAGATAACAACTGGCTTATTGACACGCTGCGCCAGTCGTTTAAGTGAACGAGTAATGTTAGTAAGCGCCTGTGGACTTCCTGGCTTCTCGCCGTTTTCATCAATCATCAAATACATACCGTCAATAAATACAACATCTGGTTGGAGTATCTGAATCTTGCTGGCAACCGCTGAAACCGTGGCTCCTTCTGAAGCGCCCACCAACCAAAACTTTTCACGCATCTCTGAGATAGCACGAAGCTTAGCTTTTACGCGGGACTCTTCTTCGTCTGTCAATGAACCACTTTGATAACGAGTATGGGATACACGCGCTCTCATGGCAACGTAACGAGAAAGCTGTTCTTGGTTCGTCATTTCAAAAGACTGAAACATTGGAGTACTGCCCTTAAGATGGATGTTCTGAGCAATTTGCAAAGCAAGCGTTGACTTACCAGTCTTTGGTGGAGCAACGATGATAATTAGTTGACCGTTCTGTAATCCGTTAGTTGCTTTGTCAATAGTAGGGAATCCAGTAGGAACCCCAAGTAATCCTGGATTATTTTTACGAAACATGTATTCATCCCACAAAGCCAACGGATTTTCCGTAATGTCAATGTCGGTGGATGTAGTTAATCCTTCTTCTTCAAGCTTCACTATTCCGCGCTGCAGGGAAATCAGCGCGGCTTCGTGGTCGCGTTCTTTTTCTAGCTGGTCAATCGCCTCTCCCACCATAGTAATGGTGGCAATCTTGCGACGACGAGCAACAATTTCATCCAACAAATAGTCGATGCTGTCTTGAGCTTCGACAACTTTATATGTAGGAAAATTCTCTGTAACAACATCAAGGCTGGGGCATTCGCCGTACTTGGTGAAATGAGATTTAAGAAGAGACCAAACTTTGCGGTCTTCGTTATCCATAAACCATGAGTCATTAACGTTGCGTTCAAATAGCTTAGTAAGGTCACGAGTTTCGATGACCTTGCTAAGAAGAAGCTGCTCTTTGTTCATAGTTGTGTAAAATCCAATCCCCAATGTCCGTACCGTAGCAGCCTAGTCGGTAAATCCAAAACTCCAACGACCTCTGGGCGGTAGGGCAATTCTGACACTAAATGGTCAACTGACTCATACTTAGTAAAATAACGAAAGGGGTTAGTACCCAGTTCATCTAAGCGGTCAATCATCTCTTGCAAGGCGTCCTCGCTTAAGGTAAACGAAGCAAGCTCCATAGTGTATCCCTTGTTTTGCGAGTACACATAAAGACGGCTAAGAAGCGTCCTATTAAGCTTAGCTTCCTTAGACGCTACTGGTATTATTTTAAGAACTTTTTTGACTGTAATGTCATAATCAAAAAACGTATCTGTGGTAACGATGATGCGCTTAGGCAAATCGTTACTGATGTCCCCTTTATACACGTTAAAGAACCTCTGGTATCCCAAACTTTAGTAGGAACTCTCTATTATGTTTAGTAGAAAGTTTGGCTTTAGCTACATCAGCTTCGGTAACATCTTTAGACAATGATGGCTCGTAAATACCGTCATTCATATCCATACGAAGCTGGACAAGATTAACGTGCTTGCATTTTCCTCGCCCCTTGTAATTTGGGCAGGTGCAGACGAGCTTGTCATCAAGGGTAAGACCAACTTCAAAAACGCTGGGTGAAGGGATTTGAGTGTCGTTCAGAAAAATCTGAAACAACATGATGTCCTCTTGCACTGCACGCTCCTTCATCGTTGATACCTTCTTAAATCTACCTCTCCGTCTACGGGAACATAAAGAAACGCTTCTCGTATAAAGCTTCCTGTAGCATCTCCGTACGTCTCTGCCCAGTTGTCTCGCTTAATATTGCTAGTAACAATCGTAGGCAATCCATTGTTAAATCTGGTGCGCAACACATGATGAAGCATATTTTTTTGCCATCCAGATAGACTGGAGTGCTCTTTTCCTATGTCATCAATAACCAAAATTCGGATGTTATAAGCGTCGTCTCTGCAGTCACCTAGCATTCCGTCATACAGGACTTTATCGCTCTCATAAGGCTCGTCGTCCATAAGGCGCCCTTTTAGGTCTAAGACATCGTTAAAGGTAGCAAAGTAGCAGGGGCGAACAATGACCTTGCCCTCTTGTGGAACAAAAGTTTCTAAGGGAAAGGTAGTCATCGCCTCTTGAATGAGGGCTAAGGCAAGGGTAGTTTTTCCTCTACCTGGCTCTCCGTAAAAAAGGATTCCTCGGCCGCATTTAGCCCCTCCAGCCTTCAGGATGTATTCACCTGACAGGGCAAGCTTAACCCAGCCTCTAACGGCCTCTAAAGCCTTTTCTGGGGCATCTGTACAGTCACCTAGAGTCCATCCTAAACGAGCTGTGGGTATGGAAGCGGATTGCACCCATGAACGACGGCGAATTTTTAGGTCCTCTAGCTTAAACATCAAAATCATCCCCAAACTCTCGTTTCCACTCTTCTTCTGCCTCAACCATAGCGGTTGCCAAATCATCTGACGAATTGAGACGAGCTTTGGCTTGGAGGGCTAGCTCAGGAAAACGTTTGATAAAGGATTTCCACAACATGTCGCCGTTAGTCTCTTTATTGACTTTAAGGGCGCCAAAAAACAACCGCATCATTTCTTGTTCTACTTCTCCGTCAGTGTCGTATGTCTGACGAGCTTTAGATAACGCTATAAAAAATCGGCTTCCAGCAAGTTTCCACGGAGGAATCCCCCAAATGGCACTCATCTGAGAAACAAACTCATTAGCGGACTGGTTAACGTTCCAGCCTTTAGGAGAAGCGGTCTCTCTGTCAACGACGTCTTTAGCGTGTTTTTCTGACTTCTGCTGTTGATAGGTAGCTTTGCGCTCAGCCATCGCTTTAAGGCGTTCGGCTTGACGCTCATCAGCATCGGAGCTTGAGGTGCTATTGAAAAAATCGTACCCCATTTTTTCCTCCAATCGCCCGATTGATGTTTTATTAATATCTATAACTGAATTAGCTAATACTTGTATTAAGCTATTCTGCTCACTGTGTAGTATCTGAGGACGGCTTTTCAGGCCCCAGGAAGCCGCCTCCAGGAATCCCTTTTCCGTTACATAACTTACAGTCTTGACCTCGTTGTTGACCCGTTCTTTACGAGTAACAATCAGCCCAGCCTCTCGCAACTCTTTCAGTGCGGTTCGTATTGCGTCTCGTCCTTCAGCTACCTCTTCAGCTAAGCGTGCAGCGCTAATGGACATATCAGCGTTGATGAAGTACGCCAAGGCACCACGTGCCCGAAGAGATAGCTTCTTTTCCATTAAAGGTTCTTCAGAGCCTCTTGGGTTAGTTCTAGAATCTTTTGTAGCTTTATCTTTATATCATCCACAGGAGCGGAGTCTAGGGGTAATTCATTGGGGTCTGGCACCTTAACCGCAGGCTTCGGCGTTTCTTGTACTTCATTGAGGGGCACAAGCCCGTCACAGAGGTTAAAGGCAGGAATGCTGTTATTTATGCAGGATGACAGAATGTAGTTATCTTCGTTCCACAGTAGGTAGGCAACCGAATCCTGACCCGCCATAAACTTGATAGCGTCCTCTACAGGATTAGTAGACGGGGACTGTGAAGCGCCAGGAATTCCTATAGTGCTTGCGTCATCATGGCAAAAGACCATAATGTCTTTGCCGATTTCTTTTGCGTACTGGGCAGCAAAGCTTTGGCTCTTGCTAGGTTGATTGTCATAGGCAATCACTAGAGTTCCGCCATCGCCTTTGGCATAGTAAAAGTCTTCCATTAAAGCTTCAATATTTGGTCGAGTAGTTTCTCCGCTACCTGCGACCAGAACGTAATACGTCATGCACCCTCCTTTAGTGGATGCACAGACTACACAGCTTTAGCGCTCTTTGCCAACCGCGTGAATAACCGCGGCTTGGTAGGTGTTGATACGTTCTGCCACTATAACCAGTAAAGAGCCAAAAAAAGCTCCAGCAACCGAATAAATAATAAACTGCTTGACTCCTCCTACGCTACTAAGACCAGTAGCTCCAGCAGAGGTGAGGAGGCATAAAAAAGCCCTAATAAGTCTCATATCCATAAAGGCTTCTAGAACAGAGATAAGCTGATTAATGACAGCAAAAACAAACGCAGTAAATCCAGAGATAAGTAGTAAGGTCAGCATGACCTTATCGTACTACGTATTAGGCTGTGCAAAGAACAGTTGAAAGGCGCTGCCTGAGTTTACCCAATCAGGGATTTTAGCGATGAGGCGGCTTTCAATAGCAAAGCGGTTCTTGTAATAGTGGCTTCTGGAGTCATCCGTCGTTCCTTCCCAGAATACGTCACTTAGTTCTGCTACTCCGTGGGCACCGTCAAAGTACGTGTTAACGCTAGAGCTCTTTTCAAAGAGCGCAGAATCAACTACAACCTGATTTCCGCTGTTCGCACTTCCCGCAGCAGTGGCGTGCCAGGTTATTCCTACAACAGCGGTAGCTGCGGTATCAGGGGCGATATCAGTGACAAAAGGGCGAACAAAATGAGTAGTCGCTGTCTGAGGCGTACCAGTAGCAGTACTGATTAACGAGTTACTGCTGTCATACCACTTAATAAACGCAGTGACTGGAGTCGGAGAATCTCCTGGGTCAGTAGCGCACGAATAAATACTGAACGTGTAGTCGTTATTTGCAAGGATGTCCATAGGTGCTGAAGAAAGAGTCACCGTTCCAGCAGCGCTGGCGTACATTTCTCCTGCCTCAGTACTGTTAACGACAGAGCCAGTCAACCCCAGAATATCTGTAGGGTCTGTGGAAAGCGCAATGGTTCCGTTATTTACGGACCAAAATGTTTGAGGAAATGCAAAGTTCGGGTTAAGAATCTCATTTATACGTGTGGCAATCAACGTTATCTTAATTTGACGCGCATCTTCAAAAGAGGTTGACCAATCCATTTCGTAATCCGCGTTATACACAGCTTTTTCAAATTGAACGGCGTCTACGTACCACACGGCATTAGCAAGTTGGTAAAGCTTTATAACAGGAACTGCGTACACAGCGTTAGCGGGCGATGTCCAGCTGTACCCAATTTGTGACCACGAGCTTCCTCCCGCAGGGGCTTCCCACGCATCAGTTGAAGATATTAATGCGCCATTTTTGTCATACCACTTTAACTGAACTTCAGTAGCTCCAGGACCACCTTTTACATAAGCGCTAAATGCGTACGACGTATTGGGAGAGATAGGTATTCCGTAATGAAGTGGTGTGTCTCCTGCTAAAGATATTATCGCAGGTCCATTTGCCACGTTAGTTACCTTTAACACTCCTTTTTGAAGATTAGGAAACATAGCAGGTAAAGCAGGCTCAGAGTATGGAGCAACGTGCGGAGAGTCGTTGACAGAGTGGTGCTCAATAACCGCGTTAGATATTGCACTCCAAGAACCAACAGACTGCTCAAAAGAAGAGTCGTTGATGTCTAGCATTAAGTTTTTACCTATAGATATAATATTGTCATACCCAGCGTAAGACTTAATAAAGTCTTTGAGGCCTAGTAGAGTTCCTTTGATAAGGAACAGTCGTGAGATATTACGCAAAAAGATTTTAGATTGTTTGATTCCTAGAGCAGGTTCGTATTTAAGCCCAAATTCTTGCATAAAGGTAGGGATAAGAAGGCCATTAAGATTGGTTACATCATAGCGATTGGTGATGTTCTCAGCAGAGCTTTTGTACACATCTAGCTGAAAAGCAAATAGAGTAATAAAACGTTGTAAAAAGGTGTTGGTTGACTCTAATGAGGTGTCGTTAGGAATCTGTGAGCTAAGGATTTCAGGCAAGTATCTAAACATTGCCGCAGAAGTTCCGTAGTCTTTAACAGAAACTCCAATAGCGTCGCCCGCACGTTGCCAAGTACTGTGGACTGGTTCACGAACAAAAAGGCTATAGTAATAGGGCTTAGCTGGAGCAAGTTTAACGTTGTTAGGGACTTGACCTTCGTCTAGATACGAAGTGCGTGAGGCGCCGTTTGCATCCTCAAACAATAGGTCGCCATCCTCAGCGTTCACAGCAAATCCGTATGGGCTGCGAACTAAGCGAATAAAATCCCACGCTCCTGAAGGGGTAAACCACGAAAGCTGAACCTGTTGGTAGTAGTAAGGCTTAGCTACAAAGTTTCCCGCAACGTATTCTGTAAGATTATTGGCACCGTAATACGCGGTGTCATAATAATCAATTCCATATTTAGCCAATTACATTCCGCCTAATAATAGGTTTTCTGTGTAGTCGGTGGCGCCCAGTTGAGGGTTAGTTGCGTACAAAATGCCGTCTGGACCGATACGAGTCATCACCGTTCCGCTGGAGTTCTTCCATTGCATAAGGTCAGCGGTTTGGCCCGAGGCAGCAGTAATAGTAATACCTACCGTGCTTGCTGTGGGAGATATCGTGCTTCCACCAGCTACTTTTACGTATTGAGAGTGAGTATCAGCGACGATTCCTGCTTCAATATTGGCGAGACGAGCAATAACGGTGGAAAAATCACGCCCATCGTTGTACCAAGAAGAAGATGCTGTTGGAGAAGTAGAAATCGATGGAGTAGCTCCCAGGGTAGTTTCAATAGCAACTACCTCTACACGAAGTGTATTTGGGTCAGCTGCGTCAATAATGTCAACGTTGTTTTGCTTATTAGGCCCAAAGTTAACAACGCTAGCTGGGTATGTGGGTGTGTATGAGGTCATTTTTATCCTTAACTTATGATTCCGCCGATAGGAGTGATATCGAATACTCCGCGCATAGGGAGCTCGTTTAGCGCACAAGAAACCGTGTTAACTCCAGTTAATGCTAATGAAGATGTCCAGATATTAGCACTTGCGTTTGTTCCAGTGCCGCCAGCATTAGCGGACATAGTGATGGTTCCCGAGCCTGTGTTAATAGCTGTGATTGTCGTACCATCAGGAATAGTTACTGCGCTAGAAATTCCTACAACAAGAGACACATCTTGTCCCACAGCTACGTTTAAAAATGACGATACGCCACTAATGGTAGGTGACCCCGCTGTAATGCTTCCTGTGAACGCTGCATCTGCTCGAGTAAGTAGGGTTACATCTACGTAATCCACACCAGGAACCGAAGCAGAGATAACGTTGTGGATATATTGAAGAGCAACGGTTTCGCCAAATACCACATTGTCAAAGTCAAGAAGAGATAACAAAGCTGCGTTAATTCCCTTTGTTACATCGCTCTGTTTGTAGTTAGGGAGAATATGTGCGTTTAACGAAATGTTAATAGGTACATAGGTTGGAGGGTTAATAGTAATAGTCGTAGTAGCTGGGGCTTTGTCCGTAATAAAAGTGATAACGTCACTGGATGCGTTAGTAAAGGTTGTTGTCTGGCTTCCGTCAGCAGCTACGCCAGGAGTTCCTAGGCTAGAGTCTCCAAAAGGCGCGATATACAAAACAATGCTGTTGTAAGCAGCGCCAGAATCTGCGATAGCTTTTGCTACGGATGGAACCTGTACAGCAAGAGCTCCAGCGTCAGCTAGTGATACTAGGCGGTTCAGAGCCGTGTACGCTAGAGGAGCATTGATACGAATGCTGTCTGTAGTCTCTGGGTCAGCTCCACCAGTAGCCGCAGATGCGTTGGTTACTTTAAGACCCGCAACCACATTGTTTAGTTGATAGGTCAGCGTTCCTGGACCAACGTTTCCTGAAGCTCCGCCACCCACGCGGTAAGTAACATAGATAGAGCTTGTAGGAGGAATTCGTCCGCTGATACCGTCGCCAAATGTAATATATGAAACATTGTTGGCGTCTGTGGACACAGAGTACACAGGGTCGTTATATCCAGCATCAATAAGGTAAGAGAGCTCTGTGTATGAAGAACCTGTCGGTACTCCACCGACTAGTGAGCCGACAATGACGCTTGATGTGTTAGCAATTAAAGGGGATTTAGATAGAGAGAATACCTGATTAGCATTTCCGTTTGAGTCGCCTACATACTCGTAATTAATCGTAGTTCCTTGAGTAGCGGTAACAGAAACAGATGAGTTAGCTGCCACGCTTACAGGAGTTGTGTTATCTGTTTCAAAAACAATCTGAGTATTGACGCCGTTAACAGTAGTGGTAGTAGCCACTTGAGTCTTTGGCCCCACGTTTAGCGTAGAGCCTGTGGAGTTGGTAAATGTCAACGTTACCTTTGCAGGGGCTCCTGGACTAGGAGTGTACCCAAGCATGTTAGCAATAGACAATACTGAGCTACGTTGTGTAGCTGTCTGGATAAAGCCTTCGTTGGCTGCTCGGTCAATATAGTAGTTCAGCATGTCACCCATGTAGGCAAACAGTTCAATAAGGGTGATACCAAAGTCTGAGGCGTCTGTACTTGTCCACTCTGGCAAAAGAGACGGAATAAGGTTAATCATGTCGTCACGAATAGCGGCATAATCACGTGAGGTGTAGTCCACCTGCGGGATAAAGTTCGATGCCATTAGTACTCCTGAATAACGTCGCCAGAACGGGTAAGGGTTCCTGTCTTCAAAGAAGTTTGAGCCTTTTCTTTATTAGGCAGGGTATAGTCAATTGTAATGGTTAATACGCCTGATTGCTGGTCCATACTGACCGACACATTGTTAAGTACGAGGGCGTCTAAGTGCTTGGCGAATACTTCGCGCACGCTTGCAGCCGCTGTGTTAGCCGCGTCTTGTGGAGCCTGAAATAGAGCGCTTCGTATAGTGCCACCGTATCCGTTTCTAAATACTCGTTCCCCAACTCCAGTCATAACGGCAGCAGTTACTCGGCTTTGCCAGATTGCTCGTTGGTCATTGGACGACAGAATTGAGCCCGAAGCATCCACAGAAAAAGGAAGAATTATTGCGCGTTCCATTTAGTACACTCCTACCCATAGAGGAAAGTTGGTATCTCCACCTTCAAACATAACCCATACACCTTGACCGATAGACGGAACTTTAATGTGGTCAGAATGTGATGAGTTTAAAGTTACCGAATGTGTGTGGGAGCCAGAGCTTCCCACGCTAGCCGCCGTAGTCGTGTAGGAATCCGTATGCGGGTCATGCGTAGCGTTTCCTGTAATTGGGTTTACTGGATAGGCCCAGGTTGTCCAATTTGTATTTAGCACCTGTGGGACCGTAAGGCGAATTTTATTTGCGTTATCGGGGTCCTGGTTATCCTGGCATATGCCTCGGTATATTCCGTAGTACATGTTATCGACCATATGTATTCACCATCTTTTTCATAACTGCCGCTGGCATCTTTTTCTCTGCAGTAGTGGGGGCTTTTAAGTTCCCTCCAGCCCCTACCCATTGGTGCGTAGGAATGCCTTTGGCAGAGACCTTAGAAACGTTTTTTACTTTAGACACAGGAGCTTTGTATGACTCCTTTACTGTAACTCCGACCTTTTTTAGTGACGTAGTTGGCAAAGAGTTCTTTTGACGTACCCCAGGGGTGACAGCTCTTTTGATGGTTTCGTTGGGAGACACGATGTTTTTGTTATCTGTCCATTGGGTAGATAGCCCTAGGGAATCAGCACCTACTGTTATAGTAGTTGTGTATTCAGCGTTGCCTTTAATGTTATGAGATACAGAGAGCACTGTCCAGTATCCAGAATACGTAGGGCCTATTCCATCCAGATATACAGGGCTATCAGGCAATAACGAGGGGTTTCCTAAAACAACTGCCTCGCCTCGGTAAGCATATCGGTTTCTTTCGTCAGCAGCGGTAGCCTCATACTGCGCAATTTCATAGGTAGGCGCTACTACTTTAGTGTGATAAGCGTCAAATATAGGCGCAACTTGCTTTGCTCGCGTATGGTTAATAGGAGTCTGGTTAACATGGGTATGCTCGGTAACAGATGACCTGTCTACGCCACTAACAGCAACTGTAGTTTTAGTCGCATCTGCGTAAGGAATGGCTTCTCCCACCATAGGAGTGAAAGAGAATATACCTGTAAATTTTACGTCTAGCCCTTTCATTATGAAATACGCAGCCTCTTGGCGGGTATCAGTAAACTCTTGGGTTAACGGTTGAAAGATGATAGTTGTATTATCGGCTTTTAAAGAGTACCCGTTTTGCTTGGCTAGCTTTACCATCAGCTCCCAATCAGACATTCCTGCCTGTGAAATCTGGTCGTACATGCGAGGAGTGGGTACTGCGATGTAAGAAAAGTTATTAGCGTTAGCAATATCGGCTATTACTTGGTCAGCAGTTGTGTTTAACCATACTCGTTGAGACTGCTGCTTAAGGACCCTGGAGGCACCAATAAGGGTGATATCTACATAGTTTTTATCGGGGGCTAGGTCAGGGACAATATGATGAACATACCCATTAAAAACTCTGTTATTGCCTACTCCACGTAAGGTAACAGTGACAGGTGTTCCATCTGAAATTGAATCGTACGGAACAGCCCAGTCGATAAATCTGACGGTTAAAAGCTCATGCTCGTACCTGGACCAGGACGAGTGTAGGCTGTATCCGCGACTAGGTGGGATACTTAAAGTAGGAAACTCTACGTTAAGGTAATTAAACACGAGGAACCTTAATTATTGTTCCAGGGGCTATATTAATAAAGTCGACAATTGTAGGGTTGTACTCAGGTATGACCCACCATAGCTCAGGACGTTTGTAGTATTGATAAGCGATTTGTTCCAAGCGCTCACCCTCAACGTACTGATGCTCCCACCAACTAATAAGGCCAGGTGCGTCCACATTGTAGTAGACAATAGGGTTGGCGTTGCCCTCCTCAGTAATTGCAACAAAGTCAATCAGTTCGTTGTAGTAACGAGAGTTTTGATAAATCAATTGCCCACCAGCCCACTATTTGTGACCATTTGCGTATTAACACGAAGGTCAATAGTTATATTGACATCTGTTCTGATAGGAATCATGTCCCTAGTGAACGCTAGGTGGTTTACACTCACGTCAGAAAGAACGCCAACAAATTTTTGCTGACCTAAGTCTACACGCACGTAGGCCATTTTTAAGTACCCAATATTAGCTGTAATTTTTCCACCGATACCGATAGCGTCTTTTCCATTTGTAGACGCATACAGATACTCTAGGTCAGCCTCAGTACCATAAGTAAGAAGGTCAATAATCTTTTGCTCAATGTTTGTATCAGAGCCGCTTGGAGTTCCAATTTTGTAGTAGTTTAGCCAACTACTATCAAATTCTGGTTCTGTAGGAAGTGTTGCTAGCTTTTGTTTAGGGCCAATAGATTTATTAAACAGTGTGTTGTTTATATTGTCTGCGGCGATTGCGCTAGTAATAGGTGTGCCAGCTTTCATAGACGCAAAGTCATTAGTGCGGTCTAACCGAAGAGTGAAGGTTAACGAAGAGTTGCCCGTAACAAATCCTGTAGATGCTGCAGAAGGGTCAGACGCGCTTGTCGTAATGTTAGAGTTCGTAGACGTATCTTGGCTAAACGTTTCTGGGTTCCAAATAAACTGGAATCCATAGTTATTCGTTGTAGGAGGAGGGGCTGCCTTTCCTTTTTTAGAAGATGCAGTTGTTGGAGTTCCCGTAGTTGTAGTTCCTAAATAAGGTTGGTACATCCAAATGCGCCCACGACGAGTTTGGTGAAAGTGGTCTAATCTTTTATTAGTAGTATCAGGAGCAATATCATAAGGGTCTACAGGTAAGCTCCATGCGTGAGGGGGCAAGTTCCACATAAAATTATCAGGTGGATTTTCTGGAGGTAGCTCTTGAGTTTGAGGTTGCGCAGGAGGCACTGTCTTTGCCGACGTACCTGAAAACAGAGTTTTAGTATTGTTATTAATGAGGTTGTTATTTTTAGTGAGAGCCGCCTTTAGACTGTTTACTTTAGCTTGAATCTTCGCGGTCTGGCTAAGCAGGTAAGTAATGTCGCTGTTCAGCAACGCTTTGTCAGGAGAGCTTAATGTGCCACTGTACGCAGAGGTTCCTACACGAGCGTGTATTTGTCTGTTATACGTGTTAGTTATAGTGGAGCTTGGGGCAGGAGTAGCTAAGGTGTAGTTGGCGCCCCAGTCACTGTCGGTGACTATATTTTGTTCCCAGATGATTACTTTGTTATAGGCAGCAATTTGCTCTTCCATAGTCGTAGCGCTAGCTCTGTCACTAGGAAAGAGGTCGTTGGAAGGAATATTGTAGGTGCTTGTTAGCTGAGCATTGATAGAGTCATTTGCTTTAATAAGCGTAGACACTTTAGTGTTAGCTTGTTGAGCTTGCAAAGCTAGTTTGTGTTGGGCAATAGCTTTATCAAGAGTAGTTTGAACGCTAACGGCGCCCTTTTTTGATGTGTTTATGCTTGACATTATGAACTAGCCACCTTTGAGTGTATACCTATAGACATAAGCTCTTTTTTAATAAGAGATGCAAGCTTTTGCTCATCAAATTGTGAACCTTGTGGCACCGTAATAGGAATCGTTATATCCCCATATGTGATGGTCGTACCACCAGCGTTTGAAGATGGGTCAAGTGTACCATTCTTAGGATTAATAGATAAGTATGATTTTGCCATTTTTGCAGAAGAGTAGTTGAGGGTTGACGAGCTAGCTCCCTGCCCAATACCAGAGCCACCTGCCATTCCACCGCTCATAGCGGAAGATGGTGAGTACCCCATAAGCTCATTCATGTTAAGGCCCTGGATGCCACCGCCAGTCATGCCACCCGACAAGCTAGCCATAAAGCTGTTTAGGTCTCCCACAGCGCCATTGCTTCCTGAACCGTTGAGCAAGTTGCTGTTAATAGAAGTTCCAGTCGCACCATTAATGACGCGGCGTGCGGCCACAACAGTACTAAGGTCTACACCAACGACTTCTACAGCACCGCCTGTATGAGGCGCCTGAATAATTTGGTTGTTACCCATGTAGATAGCTACGTGACCTGGTGCGTTAGCTGGTCCATCAAAGAACAAAAGGTCACCAGGCTGTGCGTTGCGAGGGTCGACCGCTGTACCACAATTTACCTGTGCGTAAGTAGTACGCGGGAGCATCACGCCGACCTTGGCAAATGCGTACTGAACAAAAGATGAGCAGTCAAAACCTACTGTGTTAGAGCCTTGATTAGTTCCTCGTGTAGGGCCGCCAATACTTCCGCCTCCCCATGAGTAAGGAGTTCCTACCGCAGATAGACCAGCACGTAGGGCGCCCGATACTCCAGAGGAGCTTGAAACACTGCTGGTTTGTGGCTTTACTGTTGCACCTAAACCAAGACCACCAGAAGCCGCTGCCCCTGCAGCACCTGCCACCGCTGAAGTTCCCGCTAAAATAGCGGCGTCAACAAGTAGGCCTCCTCCAGCAGGGTCAACAACTTCTCCTGCAATCCCTCCAGCAGCAAGTTCAACATCTTGTACGATGCTTTTGCCTTTAAACAAGCTACCTATTTTAGAGAATAAGCTTTGGCCAGTTTTACTTCCAGCAAGCGCTTTTCCTGCACCCAAGAAGCCGCCCAAAGCAGACGCAATTCCACCAGCAATAGATTGCCCAATATTGCTGTTCAGACCTGTTTCTAACTTAGCTAGTTGCTTAACAAGTCCTTGATTTGCGGTAACAATTTGCGCTAACTGATTAGTTGCCTTAACAAGAAGGTTGTTTGCTTCTGTAAATCCTTGAGCCATAGGATTCTGAGCAGCAGCAGTTAGACCAAACTGAGATTGATTAAGTGCACTTGCGGAGTTAAGGGCTGCTGTGGTTTGGCCAGTCGCGGTTGTGCTTGCTTTACTTAGGTTTCCGCCTTGAGCAAACTGGAGTGCTGCTGTCTGTAAGGCTTGAAATAAAGTAGGGTCTCCAGCCGAAGCTGCTTGAAGAAGGTTGTACAGACCGTTTCCAGGTTGAAGGGCGATAGCAATATTGCTTGCGTTTAGCTTTCCACCTGATTGAGAGACAGCCAAGTTCCAAATGTCTTTAAAGATAGCGGCTGGACTGCGTTCAGCTCCGTTTGAACCTCGAACTTGAATTCCCATCATACGCAACGTGTTGACAGACTGAGCAGAGTTTAGAGAGGCTGTAGCCTTCATTGCACTTTGGAAACTGCCCGTAAGGTTGGATACCTGGGCTACTCCAGGAAGAATCTGACTGTTGTATCCAGGAAGTCCTGGAAGAACTCCGTTAGCAGTTCCTTGCGCAATAGCCTGTTGTAAATCAGATGAGCTAGAAGAAGTTCCCATGCCCATAATATTTCGTACAGTGGCGTTTACATTACCCTGCATTCCTGAAAATTTTGCTTGGGAAGTTAATAGCTGTGAGGTGACAGCTTGCTGAACAGTAGGAAGGGCGTTAGCAAAAGAAGCTCCCATTCCTAAAGCAGCAGTTCCTAAGGATGAGACAACTCCACCAATAGTAGAAAGCGCTCCACCACCAGAACCAAACCCACCAGTAAAGCTTCCTCCCCCAGCGGCTATTGAGGAACCACCGCCGCCAAGAACGCTACTAAGAAACCCAGAAGCGCCAGAAGTACCGCCAAGGTTCTTAGCGATACTTTTGGTCTTGTCATCCATAGCCCCCAACATGGTGAGGGCTTTTTGCAACGCGGTGTTAAGGTCGGCAACAGCCTTGCTCATAGTGCCAGAGTCCATATTAAACTCGTTAGCCATGGCTACCTACCTCGTCTCTTTATGGCTCTTTCAAGCCAGTTGTTACGTTCTCTAAAAGAAAGAGAACGAATATCACTCAGTGTCCAACCTGGAAACGCTCTAGTAAGCGCTTCAAAGGAATCTAATAAGTTTTCGTACTGTTCGCTGCTATAGGCGAAACAAAGCTACGAGACTAATAGGAGTATCAACAGATGCTCCACATGCCTCGCAGTTCTTCTTCACCTCCCCAAGGCGTGGGCCTGGGTTCTTTTCTAAAATTTCATTGATGATAGTTTCGCGGTCCTGCATGCCCAGCTTAAGAACTGTTGATGCTCCCAGTGAGCCCTTGCCGTTTACCGAAAGGACGCAGCCTTCAAGAAGAATGGTATTCAGCTCAGCTGAAGTTTTATCTGCATTCTCTGTTAGTAGGCGCTGCACGTAGCCATTAGGCAAAGTAAGGACTGCTGTGCCATTCTTTAGCTGGACTTCCCAATTACGGTCATCGATTGGGTTCTTTAAATAGATGGTTGGGATGTCTGCGTTTAAGTCAATAGGAACAACAGAGGTTACTCCGCAGGTACATGTAAACTGATAGTCTGCTGTATCTCCAAATGTTACGCGACGAATAGCAAGAAGAATTGCATCGCGGTCTGCAGCAAGGATGTCATCTAGGTCCTCTTTGCGAACCTTTTCTCCACCAATGCTTACTAACCCTCTTTGAAGAATGGTAGTCAAGACACGTCCTAAACCGCCAGCTTTTGCAATGGCTTCTTCATCGGCTCCGTTAAGTTCTCGCACTTCTGCGTACTTAACGAGGGTGCCTTCCTGGGTAATAAAACCCCCAGGAAGGTTAACCTCACTATTTGATGGTGGTACCGTTGTTACCTGTGGTGCTGCTTCTTTTGTTACTTCCTCAATAGCAGCGCTAACTGCCTTGGGGTCTTGTGTTAATGTGCTCACGTATTATGCTCCTTAGAGTGTTAGTTACTTAGCGACTCCGCCAGAAGTACTGGCGTCATCGGTTCCTGCTGTAGACATAAAGCCAACAGATAGACCTTCGTGTACAAGCGTCATTTGCTCGAACAAGATGTTCTGGTCACCAGCGTTTAGGTCTGAGTATTGAAGGGTAGTAATCCAGGCATTGTGCACCTTAAAGTGCATACGAGCCTTGCTTACTAGGTCGTCCTTATCGCCCACCTGTGCAGGATGGTCAAGAACGTAGATGTCCACATCAACGCGGAAATCTCCAGTTCCCTCAGTGGTAGAGATGCCTTCTCCAGCAGCAGCTGCAAAGAGACCGCGCATCCACTTGATGCCCTGATAATTACCTACAAGGGTACCGTGCTGGAAGGTGATAGGTGTGAAAGTAGTCATTCCTGGAATCTGGTGAATGGTGGTGTTGTAGCCGCCTTCACGGTAAGGAATAGACTGAGTGTTGATTCCCAAACCAGTGATGCTGGTAAAACCAGCTACGGTTGTAGGGGTGATATCAGTGCTAAAGACGCCTGTACTTCCGTTCTTAGTCGCCGCAGAAAACTCTGCGATGAACTTAAAGTTACGTAAGGGGTCTGTCGCAAGACTTGACCAACGTTGGATATTGGATGTTGGGGTTGTTGCCATTTATTGGGCTCCTTACGCCACAGTGACGGTTGCGCCGCCATCGAACTGACCGATATTGATTACTACGAACTCAGCTGGACGCTGCAACGCAACGCCTACCTGAATGTTGACCTGACCTGCTTCCACAGTAGACAAGGTGTTGTTTGAGGTGTCACACAGCACAAAGAAAGCCTGCTGAGGAGTGGAACCACGAAGTCCACCTTGAGACCAGAAGTTAGTCAAGAATCCATTAAGGATGCTGCTAATACGACGATACAAAATAGTGTCATTTGGCTCAAAGATGGCAAAGTTGGTGAGGTCAACAAGCGCCTTCTCTAAGTAGATAAGCGAACGACGTACTGGGACGTACATGCTTGCGTAACCAGCTTCAAGTGTACGAGCGCCCATAACAACGATTCCAGAACCGTTGATATAACGAATGGCGTTTACTGGCGCAGCCGCTGAGTTCAGGTCATCCAAGTTTGCTGAAGTCAATGAAGGAACAGATACTGCTCCGCCAAGACGAACAGATAGACCTGCTGGGGCCTTCCATACTCCGCGAGCCTTGTCTGTAGCCGCGTACTTTCCTACGATTGCTCCGCCTGGATTTGCAGCTGTGATAACTGTTCCTGGTGTGCTGTTCGTTGGGTCATTGATGGTAATAGGTGGGTAGTACACAGCTCCGTAAGAAGTCTGGGTATACGCCTCAGCCAAAGTAATTTGGTTAGCAACTGTGTCGTTAATAGGGTCAATAACTACGAACACATCTCCACGGTTTGAAGCGTAGTTCAAAAGGATGTTGACAGAGGTAGAATCTGTAACTCCTGGAGCGTTCAGAATCAAAGACTGAGGTACGGTATCAAACGCTGTAACTCCGCCAGCAATATCAGCTGCTGCAGGTGCAGTTCCGTCAGCGCCTGACGTTAGAGCAACAGCTCCTGATGTAGCAGATGGGTTACGAGTAGTTCCTGATGCAGTAGAGCCTGCGTCAATTGCTGTGATGTATGCTGACTGAGCGTTAATTACGCCAATTGCGTAACGAGCATCAGAAGCTGTCATAGAAAGGTTAGGGTAGGTTTCTACCTTATTTGCGGCAGCTGTTCCGCCGTAGTAAACAACAAGGTCAAAGTTTCCAGAAGAGCCTGGAGAGGCTTGAATAACAACGTTGATGTTATTTCCCCATGTGCCTGGGTTGTTAGCCTTGATTGTCAATGTGTTTGCTGGCGACTCTTGGCCATCTTGGAATGTACGAGTTGCTAGAGCAGTAGAGCCCTTAACTACGCGTGTAACGTAAGCTTGGCTTCCGCCGTTAGCGAAGTACAAGAACACAGCAAGAGCGAGGTTGTTATTAGTTCCCCAACCGCCGAACTTGTTGAGGTAATCACTCCACGAGCTAACGAGAGTAGGTGTCAGAGGACCACGAGCGTTGACGCCAATAAAAGCGGCTACTGAATCGGAGTTTGCTCCAACAACAGGTGCGATTGGGTTCAGGGTTTCCTGAACGTACACTCCTGGGCGTTGATATGCAGTCATTATTTATCTCCTTGATTAGGGTTGAACGGGTGTAAAGCCAGATGGTATGTTCGTAGTAATCCGATTGATTTCAACAGTTTGTACGGTGGATAGGGCGCTATTAGCAGTCGATGGGGTCATCTCACTAATAACTCTTACGGTGAAGACGCTTCTAAAGAGGCGTCGTCCATCCTCAATCATGTCTCGTTTAACGAAACCGTCGAGGAACATACTGCGGTACGCAGTCTCTGTACCAAGCTCATTAGGGACTTCTAGGCTTCCGTATTGGCTTGGAAATTTATTCTGTAGCTGGAAAAGTATGGCGCGGTCATGCCGTGGATGGCGCGAATATGCAGCTACTTGATAGGTAAGGTCATAAGGCAACGGTGTTTGGTAGCGGTATACAGAGCCTTCTGCAGGTGCGGCTGTTCCACGATTGTCGTTGTCATAAATCATTCCTGACATCTGACGCTCTTTGGCAGCACGAATGTCAATAAGCTCAATAATAATATAAGGATAGCTTTGAACAGTAACTTCAACGTCTGGGTATCCAAACCACACTTTGACAGGTCGTACTGACGCCTTTTCATCAGAGACGTTAATTCCCTGAAGCAAGTTCTTCATGGCAGCGTCTTCAGCAAGGATAAAGCTCATTAGAACATCCTCATTTCTGCCATAATAGCTACAACGCTATCTTCAAGGATGTTTCCTAAGTGTCCACCAACCCGAGCAACAAACGGACGAATAACAGATGAGGGGGCTGAGTTAGGGGTTCCGTACTCTAAGTTGTTTACTTCGTCGTCCAGCTCTTCTGGGTAGGAGATATGAAGTTCTCCATCTTGAGGTTTGATAGAAAGGCTAAGTGCGACATCCGCAGGCCATCCCGCAGCAAGAGCAAATTTTTGTAACATGGGGGTGAGTTGTTCAGACGCTTTTTCAGTAGCGTCTTTGACGGCTGTACTTACGGCCGCGTTCACTTGCGAAACAATCGCCACAAAGCAGCAGCGAGAATACCCTTAGCTAACACATGGTTGTCTGGAGCAGAGGGTGCAGAAAACGCGCCCTGTACAAACTCTTTCTCAGACGGCTTATCAATTTCAGCCATAGCAAAACTCCATTCGGAGGGTATTACGCAAGATACTGCCCGAAGCCCCGCACAGGACTTCCCTTAAAGTATAAAGGCCCCCCTATTTCTAGGAGAGCCTAACTACTAAGTCTTTTACTTAGACTTCTTTACCTTAGAGGCTAGTGCCTTGTCCATCTTGGCATCTGCCTTAGCCGATGGATTCTTTGCATCCATCTTCTTGTCAGCCTTTTCAAAAGCTGACTTCTGCTTAGGAGACATGCCCTTCATTACCTTGGCATCTTGCTTCTTGTCGGCTTTCTTAGACATAGGGCCTTTTTTACCGCATCCGCATGTAGCGCACATTATTCGGCATCCTCTTCGTCATCTGAATCATCTTCTGAGTCATCTGAATCATCTTCTGAGTCATCCCAGTCTTCGTCTGAATCGTCAGAGTCATCTTCTGAATCCTCTTCTGAATCCTCTGAGTCGTCAGATGAATCGGTTGAGTCATCTGCTGGAGCAGCATCGGCTGCTGGAGCATCTGTTGTAGCGTCAGCTGGAGCAGCATCGGCTGCTGAAGCATCTGCTGGAGCAGCATCGGCTGCTGGAGCATCTGTTGTAGCGTCAGCTGGAGCAGCATCGGCTGCTGAAGCATCTGCTGGAGCAGCTGCTGGGTCTACTGCTGGAGCTGTTGTTACATCGTCTGCAGGAGCAGCGGCGTCAGCAACAGGGGCAGCGACGTCAGTTGCGTCTACTGGAGTTGTTGTATCGTCAGACATTTTTGTACCTTTTTTTCTGGCTAAGCGCCGTTGGTTTTTAGCAGCCCTCTTTTGACGGGCTACGCTAATTTTAACATTATTCTTTTTCACTTCTTACCTTTAGCAGCCATCTTTTCCATCTTAGCCACGCCGTACTTTTTGATGCCAGCGGCAGCTGCTACAGCGGCTGGATTCTTGGCGCCAGACTTCTTAGCCTTCTTTTCAACTGTTTCAAAGCGCTTGCCTGAACCAAGTTTAGCCTTTTTTGCGGCCTTCTTTTCTGCCATTTTTCTTACCTACTTTCTTGGGCAACGTCTTGCCCTTAGGGGTTTCTTTCTGCCATTGTCGTGCCATATCTGGGTGAGTAGCGTACATCCACCCTTTTTGAGCTTCTGATTTAAACGGCATTAAGGCGTTCCTCCATCAATAACTGTTTCTGAAGGAGGAGGCAGCATAATTGTAGGAGAGGGATAAGGTGGGTAAGTGTTTGCTGGTGCTTCCCAATTGTCAGGTACATTTGAGGCATAGTCAAGGAACTGAGTTGAGTTGACCATTTCTTCAGGGGCAAGCTGAACACAGTCGACTACTACAAGAGCAAACCGCTCACCGATAATTCCGCGTTGCTGGACACCATAAGGACGGAAGATTTCACCCTTCCATAAGATACGGCCACGGTTTTGGATATCGGGGTTGTTCAATACATTCGAGTCAATCTTCTCAATGTCTCGAGAGTTCAAGGTTAGATGGAGCGTATCTGTGTTGTAGAAACCGCGCTCATCCTGAGGAACTTGACCTTGAGAAATGACCGCACGAACAACGGGAAGCTTGTAAGGACCTTTCCATACAAGGCCTGCACTAGCGCTTCCTGTATCGTAAATAGGGTCAACGGTAGAGTTCACGCTGTCATACACCCACCACAAGGCATGGGTTCCTACTGGGTTCTTGAGGTCCCAGTCAATGCCGTCTTGGATGGCATCAAATTCGTAGTCGGCGTCAAAACGACCGCCAGGAGTATACCCGCGCATATAAGTATTATCTCCTACTTAAAAGCGGTTGTAAGGCCTTCCTAACGGTTGTAGGAAGGAGGGATGTAGCCTTCCAGGTAGGGCCCGTACACAGGATGGGTTTTGGTGTACTTGAAGAACCTGTCGACCGCACTTTTATTCCTAGGGTCCTTGATAAAGGCTAAGTATGAGTCTCTAATCTCCTGAATGTATCCTTCTACAGAAAGCCCTTTGGGGTTTGCTCCGCTTACTCTGAAGCTGTAAGAGGAAAAGTTGTTGTTTACATTATTGTGAAATAGGTGCGCTAGAGGAACGACTTTATTTGGGAACACCAGAGAAAATCCTGATTCCAACAGGTTCATGGTTTGAATCAGCTCTTCTTCCCAGAACACCACTGTCTCAGGAAGTCCGTGGTTTTCATAAAAATGCTTGTTAGAAAACATGAACTGGGCGTTAGCTTTTACACAAGGTACGTACAGCGCATCGCATTTAAACTGACCCGTTACCAAATTAAAGTCACGCCAGCTAGGGAATCCTCCTTGAAACCTAAACTCGCACACAAAGAATGGGTACTTAGCAAGCTTGCTTTCCCCAAAATACCCTCTAGTGTTAGAGTCGTCATGTTCATAGGACGGCAAATAAGCGGTCAATATGGTTTTCTCGTTGCCTGTTTCCTTTAATGCATCCTTGTACATGTCCACAAGAATGACGTCCCAATCTTTCTCAAACTTTGTATGAGAGTCAATTTGAAGTATGTAGTCTTGGTTGGAGTATTCAGCCAGCGCGGAGTTTCTTCCAAATCCTATGGTAGGGATATACTCTCCTACTCGGTACCTTTTTATTGACACCTGAGAGTTATCGGCAAGAGGAAGAACCTGCTCGTTAAAGAACTTATCGTGGTCAGGGGTTTCCCATTTCCCCATTACATCCATAAAGACAACATTAATAAATACTTCTTTAGGGTTTCGTGCCATCGACAGCGCTTCTGTAATCGTGTAAGGAAGCTGGTTATCGTAAAAGCTTGGCACAGCGACGTAGATAGACATTACATCTCTGCTTCAGTAAAAGTCGGGTTGCTGAGGAACAGTGCTGCCAATCTAGGAGTAGATACTTGAAACGTCTCTATAACGCGACCATCTACAACTATGTTTAAAAGAATTGACGGTTGTACAGTTTCAGGTTCTTTTTTCTTTTTCCACATTATGAGTAGTCCTTAATCCTTCTCCATAGCTTTTTGTACACTCCGTCGCCAGCTCTAGTTTTCTCGGATTGTTGAACAACCTTTTCGCTAGCTGTCCAGTCTTGAGCATAAATCCATGTATCACGCTTAATAGGGATTATTTGTGCGTACGGCGTACCTGCGGGTATCACACCAGTAAACCCTGATTTAATAAAGAACGGGATGTTGCCCCAAGCGCTATACTCATCAGTATCTACAATCGCTGACATCGTAGTAAAAGGAAGCTCAAATCTATTGAGCGGATGCACTACTAAGCTGCTATATCCCTTTGGTGTTTTCCACCCCCACTGACCAGACCACACTAAGTGGTTGTTCTCATGTCCTGCGGGTCGAGGCATCGTACTTCCTGATACGCCTTTTCTCTCGCCAACTATTCCGTAATCAGACTCCCATTCCAATTTAAGGGCACCATCTTCAGCGTAGGAAACGTAGATGTCCTCTGGAGTAACCAACATATAGCCAGCAAGTAGCCCGTCAAGAAAAGGGGCACATGTCTTTAAACCCGAAAACTGTTCTCCATGAGGAGAGGAGTAGTAGCGTTCTGCTTTTGTATACCATTCAGGTATTTGAGTTTTGCTAGGAGTCGGAGATTTAAGACCAGGGTTTAAACCTGGCATAGGGATAAACTTTACAAGCTTCATGTAGTGCTCCTTATATTACGGCGCTCTACCCTGTTACTTGTGCGGAAAACGCTCCAGTAGTGTTCCCTTGATTTTGCGCCGACTTCGTAAGAATAATACCATGAAGGTTACCTACAGGAGTTACGCTGGTCGCTGAAGCAGTTCCTACCGAGGTAGTAAGCGCATTATCGCTATAGGCATTAGCCGTTACGGTACTACCAGTAACCACGACACCGATGGCTTTTGCAATAGCGGTAAGCGCCGTAGATGCCACAGAAGTCACTGTTCCAGCTACTGAACGGTACAGGTTAATATAATAAGCAGTCACTGCTGCAGAATTAGGTGCGTTATCGTACGCAGTAGCAGAGTAACTATAGCTGTAGTACGTAGTATTTCCCCCGCCTTGCGCTTGCCGAGAACCCGTAGCAGTTCCATAGTGGTAGTAGTAGGAGCCGTCTCCTCTAGGACCTTGAGGCGTAGCGACAACGTAGGTGTAATACTGTGTGTAGTAATACGTTGGGTGGTAAGCAGAGCCTGTTCCCGATGCCGTGTAATTATACGTATACGCATACGTGTAGGAGTCGTTTTCAAGTCCCACAGCCGCCCACCAGTTATTAGAGTCTTGAATCATAAACGCAACGCCAGTACCTAACGAAGAGTTCTTAGTGGATACGGTAACGAGAGGGCTTTTAAGGTCTACCGCAGCTATCGAAGCGCTGGTAGCGCTCACCGTATCATCCGACTGCGCTACTCCGTTATTTGCGTACCAGATTCCCTTAATGGCTTGCCATAAAGTTCCTGACGAGGTAGTTCCTAAAGAGCCAGAAGTAGTTCTATTAAAGTCATCTGTAACAATAGGAATAGGAGCTACGGAGTTAGATGCAGCAGAGGCCGCAGATGAGCCGTTGGCGTTTATCGCCGTAACAGCAAAGGTGTAGAACACACTTGGCAAAAAGTTTCCAGTAACTGTGAGTGGGCTAGAGGAGCCCGATACAGTAAGGGGAATACTAGGGGAGCTTGTTACCGTGTAAGAGGTTATTGACGAACCTCCAGTAGCCCCTGGTGTAAAAGGAATAGAAACTGTCGTAGAGTTTGTAACGGTTACAGTGCCAATAACTGGGGCATCAGGAACGGTTTTTATTGCTACAGATGATGATGCGGAAGAGGCGTTTGATGTTCCGTTGTCGTTTGTAGCCGTTACTGTAAAAGCATAAGAAGTATTTGAGTTTAACCCTGTAACCGTAACAGGGGAGTTTCCTGTTGCAGTAATGCCGCCAGGACTAGATGTTACCGTGTACTGTGTTATTGCTTTTCCACCAGAAGCAGGAGAGGTAAAAGAAACTGTAGCCCGTCCATTATTAAATCCAGAGCCTGAGTTTACTGCGATAGCAGAGGTTATTGTTGGAGAGTCAGGCACAGATGTGGGGGTTACAGAGGTAGTTGTAAAAGGCGATGATGAGCCTGCTCCACTTGTACCCCGAACGGAAAATGTGTAGGAAGTACCTGGAGTAAGTCCAGTAGCGATAAGTGGATTTTGCGAACTACTTGATGTAATACTGTCTGGGGTAGAAGTGGCGGTAAACCCTGTAGCAGTTCCTCCAGTGGTAGCTACGTTAATTGGAATGGATACAGCAGCGCTATTAAACGGCCTATTTGTTCCAATATCCGTAGGAGTTCCTACCGAGAGTAAGTCAGGGACATCAGGTATCTTTACTGAGGGACGGCTTATCTGGCCTTTTTGATACTGCTTATCTGAAGACGTTCTAGCAGAGGCAGACTCTTCGCTGACGTGTCTAGGACCCATGTGAACCCCTTAAGCGCTGATGTCGCCGTATAGTACCCAAGCATCTGTAGAGACTTGAATAAGCTCTGCTCGAGAATATTGGGCGCGAGTTTTTAATCCAGGTGTTCCATTGATAGTAACTCCAGAAGCGCCTGCAAAAGTTACTTGCCCAGCGCCGTACTGAATAACAGACACTTTACTACCGACAGGAATTCCTGCCACAGAGTACAAGGGAACGGTAATAGTGTTTGAGCTGCTGCTCGTCGCCAAGATAACCTTAGAAGCATCTGTTGATGCTAAGGTGTATGAGGAAGATTGCGAGTTAATCGCGCTTGGTTGCCCGATGAGTCCGCTAACGTTGGAGACAGACATTAAGCGAGCTCACTTCCAAAGGCGCTAAATGACATGGTTGAGCTAGAGCCATAGACCTGAATTTTATCGCCAGAAGCTAGCGTTAGTCCAAGAGTCAGAACTGTAGAGTCAGAACCAGCAACAGTTGCGCCGTAGATAATCCAGTGCTTAGCAGCAGTAGAGCTGTCTGCAGACGGGCGGACGGCAATGCGGTAGGTAGCTGGGGTCGAAGCTTGATTACAGACGGTGACTGTGGAGACAATCGCCTGAGCGCCTGCGGTATATAGGGTGCCTTCTGTAGTTGCCCCAAGGGTAGCTGTTGCTACTTGACCCAAGACCTTATATGTGGTTGCCATTGATACTCCTTAAATGCGGTAGTTAATTATCTCCATATGGCGCCTTTTTTGTGCGCTTAACTAATCTTGCTGAGGTTGTTTTCTACCGCTGTCTTATACATAGGGGCAAGGTCTTTTTCTAAAAGAGCATTAAAGAGCTGGATAGACTCGTCCTTGCGCCCAACCCACCATGCGGCAACGGCCTTCTGGAAAGTCAAAACGTACGGGTCTATGTACCCTAGGGTAAGAGGCAAAGGGCCAAGTTCTTGGGTAGAAAAATATAGACCAACCTCAGCTGCTGTGTAGGACTCTTGCCATTTTTTATTGCGCTCGTAGTATTGCGCCAACACAAACCACGCTTCTGGACGGTTAGGTAGGTAGGCAATAGCCTTGTCTATTAGGTTCTTTACTGTATTGGTGCGATTTTTTTGGCGCTCAAAACAGTTAGAGGATTCTAACAAGGCTGCGTAGACAAGCTCTGGGGTTGAATAGTAGCCGTACTCAGCAGTACGTAGGTAAAAGGATACGGCGCTCGCAGTCTGCCCAATCTTCTCGTACTCAACTGCAGTCATAAAGCTAAGAGCAGGATTAAATGGGTCGTTGGAAATGTCGACAATTAGCTTGTTAATAGCCTCATACATTGAGGGCCTCCTCGACGAGTTCATCTACCACTGTAGCTGGGACCTCTAATACAAAGGCAGCGTTATCAACAAAACCAAAACTAATAATAAGAGAACCGTCATGTACTGCTGCTCCTGCCGCGAATTCAATTTGACCATCTAAGAATGACCATGACTGTGGAGATACCCCAATCAAGTTAAGCTCAGAATCCCACACACATAAACGATGGCGGTAAGTGCCATTTTTTTGCCCCAAGTAATTCTTAAAGAGGACTACCTCATGGGTAATAGCAATATAGTTATTGCCCCACTTGACGAGCTGGCTACCGCCACGTTGGTCAGCGTTGACTACTTTACCTGGGGTTACTTGCACCTGGGTGCACTTCTCTTCATTAGGGTAGGCTTGAACAACCTCAGTAGGAGAGGTCCACTTGATGTACTGGTAGTCCTTATCAAGGATAGGCATCCAGTTCTTCTCGCAGTAAGAATCTGGATTAACGGGGGCAGGTATGCGAGTGCGCAAAATTTCTTTCGCTGTCCATGCGCCCTTATCAATCTCTAGTTCAGAAAGCTCCATACGCCCTTGACCATTAGTGGTGGTGTCTCGGCGCACACCAGTTCCGTAATACTTGCCGTCCCACTTTACGAGTCGAGCATCTTCTAGACCAACAAATGTCCAGATAGGTTGAACATCTAAAAGAGTGGTGTCGATAAGGGTGTAGTTAATAACGTTGTAGTCTTTATCCAAACGGCAGAAATAGTTCGCCGTTACTAAGCGTTGGTCTTCTTCTGGATGCAAATAAGAAAGCGGGCCCCATATGCTAGGAAACCGTTGGTCGTTCTCAGCATGGTAAAGGGTGTAGTTGATGTGGCGCAAGATACAGAGTATGTCCCCATCGTCGTCTATAAAGATAGAGGGGTTCATTAGCCCTGTTCCCTGAGTAACCTCAGCAGGAATAATAAGCGGCTTTAATTTACCGCCTGCTTGTACCGATTTTTGCACCAAGTTCATGGGTTAAGTGTAGCGGCTATTCCTCAGTACGGGTGTTCCACCACATCGCGTAGTAGTTGTAATCAAAGTTAAAGCGCTTCATATGCTGGGCGATAGCTCCAGTATGAGCGTGAACAGGCACCCCTACAGCCTTGAGCTTGCGAAAGAAGACAATATCTTCGCTGACATATCTGCCCCCAAGACCCTCTTGTTCAGCAAACATTGATTGCTGAGGGTAGGCCTCACGAAGCTTAGGAACGATAGATTTGTGCATCAGAACAAGTCCCATGCCAGCGCAATCTACCTTGATGACTTGGTTCTCAGGAAGGGGATGAACGTGCTGGATAGTGAACTCATCCACGTCATTAAATATAACGGGCATTGGATTAGCTAGGGTTCCTTCATCGCTCTTAGAGATAAAGTAGATGCCACTAATAACAGGGCGCAAAACTTTATGGGCTTCAGCCCAAAGTTTCTTAAGGATGTCAATAGTCAAAACGACATCGCTATCCACCCAAAGAATCCAATCGGTCTGCAGGCTATCTGCCCAGCCATCAAAGACGACTTGGCGTTGGCGACCAATCTGGTTACCTGCACAACGAGCAAAGTTCTTAATATTAATTCCTGCCGCCTGAGCGTCCAGAATCGTATAAACAAGACCTTGAGTAAATTTGCCGTCTGTCATTCCCCCATCACACCAAGCGATGGTCAGAGTGTCCTTATTAGATGCCATGTAGTAAGTCCTTTGTTAAAGGATTACTATAACAGACTAGCTCCTGTGGCAGTGCCAACAGATTGCCAGACAGTGCCTGTCCATACCCACGTACGACCACTATAGGTGTATGTGGTGACGTTAGGGATTAATCCTGTGGTTGGGAAGCCAGAAGAGTGTATAGCCCCTAATGATTTAATCCTCGAGTGGCTAAAATGGAAGCGTGAGCAAATGGCGCGTTAGGCGCTAATAATTGTGCTAATCATATTGCCGCTAGCGTCTGTAAAAGTACCGCTGGCGCTGACTAAAGTATATGACTGGGCACTTAGACTAACCGTTCCTGCGGATAATGCGCCAGCGGAATCTACCAAAGAACCCGTTGAATAAACCAAGCCAGCACCAGTGCTAGAAAGAGGCGAATAAGTGCCAGTCTTAGAACCATCTTGAGGTACTTGGATAATACTTGCTAATTGGTTTCCTGAGCCGTCTCCAAAAGCACCACCAATAGTTACAAAATAAGTTGAATCGGTGTAAATTGTTTGAAGTACTGCAGCATCATTAGCAGTATTTACAATAGAGTTTTGCCATTGTAAAGTGCCGCTAGAATTGTATTTCATTAGAAAACCGTTTTGTATACCCGTATCTGGGTCTGTCCAAATGCCAATGATGTAAATTTCATTGCTTGAACTGACATTTATAGCATTGCCGTATACAGTTTGGTCACTTGGGCCGCCCGCGTTTGATATTAACCGCTGCCATTGTAAAGTTCCGCTAGAATTGTATTTGGCAAGAAAAGCATTTGTTCCATACGAACTGTTAAATACAGTTCCAAGTATGTAAGCATTTCCGCTTGAATCAACTCCAACATCGACGGCTTGGTCGTATAGTGCCGCGGGATTTTGGGTTAGAGATTTTTGCCACAAAAGAGTGCCAGATGAATCTAGTTTTAATAAAATAGCGTTAATAGCGGTGGTTCCATGTTCGCCTTTTCCGCATACATAAATGTTGCCGCTAGCATCTAAAGCAATAGAGTTGGGAATGTTATTAGGGCCATCCGCAAATGCTTTTTGCCATTGTAGCGTTCCGCTGGAATTGTACTTAACGACCATAATACCTATAACACTTGTGGATTGCGTAGACCTACCGCATAAATAAATATTGCCGCTACTATCTAAAGTCATTCCTAGCAGCCAATCCTGTTGAGCATCTGCCGATAAACTTGAACCCGATAACGAACGCTGCCATTGAAGTGTTCCGCTATTATTATACTTAATAAGAAAACCGTTGTTACTGGTATTGGAAGTACTATAAAAGCCCGCCGCGTAAATATTGCCTCCAGAGTCCACGCAAATTCGAGCAGGATTTTCGACTTGATTAGCGGCGGCTCTTGAATCGGCAAATGTTCTTTGCCATTGAATTGTGCCAGCATTATTAAACTTAATGACCGTTCCGTTAACACCTTCGCTAGAGTTATATGTTTGTGCTAGTGCATAACTATTGTTAGCGGTATCCGTAGTAATGGACTCGATGTTGTCGTATCTATAGTCAAGAGTATATGGGTCGACAAGCCCCATAAACCAATAAGAAATGGAAACTACTACTCTTTTAGCACTATCCATAATCCCTAAAATTGGGGTCATGATATATCGCCAAAAACAATCCAGTTATTTGCCGATAATTTAATACAAGTAGCGCCAGAGTTAACCGCACGAAGTTTAGGAGTATTACTGGTTGCTCCTGTGCTTATGACGGTAGTTGTTCCAGGAGTTACCGCACCAATGGTTGGCTGACCTGCTCCGCCAATCCAAAATACGCTGATTTCAGTTCCCACGGGGAAGTTAAATGTAGCGTCAGTAGGAATAGAAAATTGAACGCTAGAGGCGCTATTCATGGAGAATAAATTGCCAGCGTCTCCACTACCAAATGTATAAGCGGCGGTCTTGGCGGTATAGGTCACAGAAGGCGCACTACCCGTTGTTCCTTGAACACCTTGTGCTCCTGTAGCTCCTTGGGTACCAACCCCCGTAGTTCCTTGAGCACCTGTAGAGCCTTGTGCTCCCGTAGCTCCTTGAAGTCCAGTCGCTCCTTGAGCACCTGTAGTTCCTTGAGTTCCAGTTGAGCCGATAGCTCCCTGAGCACCAGTAGTACCTGTCGTACCTTGCGTACCTGTAGAACCGATAGCGCCTTGAGTTCCTGTTGCACCCTGGGTTCCCGTTGTACCTTGTGAGCCTGTTGTACCCTGCGCTCCTGTAGTTCCTTGCGCCCCAGTAGTTCCTTGAATACCTACCGCACCATCAAGGTTTACTGTCCAAGAAGCATATGTTCCAGAGCCGACAATTCTGTCATTAGTAAATGTAAGGGCGCCAGTTAATGTGTTATAGGCGCTTACAGTTCCATAGACAAGGTTAGCAATAGTATTGGAAACTACAACGTTTTGTCCTACTGAGTAGTTAAGGGCCGTTCCTACTGTGATAGTGGTAGAGCCGCTAGCGCTTAGAGTAAAGGATGTAGTAGAAGATGTAGCGTATTTGTCACTAGCAGTTCCTTGAATACCCTGTGTACCTTGAGAACCTTGAGCACCATTTGAACCGCTAGTACCCTGTGCACCAGTTGTACCCTGTGCTCCTGTAGTACCAGTTGTTCCTTGAGCACCAGTCGAACCAGTGGCTCCTTGAGAACCTGTTGTGCCTTGAACACCTTGTGAGCCTGTAGCGCCAATAGTACCTTGTGTTCCTACAGCTCCTTGAGTTCCTGTAGCGCCCTGAGTACCATTTGAGCCATTAGCTCCTTGAGAACCTGTTGTGCCTTGGGTACCAACTGCGCCTTGTGAGCCAGTTGTTCCCTGAACACCTTGTGAACCAGTATTACCAGTAAATCCTTGGGTTCCTTGCGTACCTTGTGTACCAGTATTTCCTTGAGCGCCAGTAACGCCTTGAGAACCTGTTACACCCTGCGTTCCTTGGGCACCTGTAGTTCCTTGAGCTCCTGTTGAACCTGTTGAACCCTGAGCACCAGTGGCACCAGTTGTGCCTTGTGCTCCTGTGGAACCTGTAGCACCTTGGGTACCAACTGCGCCCTGTGTTCCCGTGATTCCTTGAATACCTTGAATACCTTGCGGGCTCTGAACACCCTGAATTCCTTGTGTGCCCTGTGTGCCTTGAACACCTTGGTTACCTTGGATAACGCCCACGTTAATCCAGGCGCTTCCTTCCCATACATAAAGATATGGGTCAATAATGTAGCTATCACCATTAGTGCCTGTTGGGTGAGCTGCTTGTAGAGCCGCAAGGGTGGAGTAGGAGCCAAGAATTGTGACAGAAGTACCTGCAATACCTTGTGTACCCGTATACCCCTGGATACCTTGAATACCTTGAAGGCCTTGGATTCCTTGAGAACCAACAGTTCCCTGAATACCCTGAGTTCCTTGAGTTCCCTGTAGTCCTTGGGCACCAATTGCACCTTGAGTACCTGTGGAACCTGTTGCTCCTTGGAAACCAGTAATTCCTTGAGTGCCTTGTGAGCCTGTTGCTCCAGTAGCACCTTGTGTACCAGTGCTGCCTTGCAAACCTTGAATACCTTGTAGGCCTTGAATACCTTGTGTGCCCTGCACGGTAGGCACATCTACGTCAATAGTATTTTGCGCTGAATGGTACGTAAATGTAATGTTTGTGTTGGTGCCGCTATTGAGGGCATCTGCAACTAATTCTGTGTGAAAATATTTGTTTGTAGAACCTTCAAGAAGGTCGTCTGTGGAGCCTAAAGCTGCGCCCGAAACAGCATTAGCAATCTCTGTAGCTAAATCTGTGGGTGTAACTGTCGCATAGTCAAGGTCTCGCCAAGAGTGAATTCCATCGCCAATTTTAAATTTGCCCGTGTTAGTCTCAAAACCAATTTCGCCTTGAGCAAGCTCTGGGTTACTATCGTGCCAAGTGGTGGAGATACCACGACGTACTTGAATCTTTGTTGCCATTTAAGCATTTCCTCCATCAATTGGTTCAGTCCCACCAAAATTTGTGTTTACCATTCCACCGTCCATGTTGCCCGTATTTAAGGCGCTCCATGCGCTGCCGTCGTATACGTAAACAGTGTTCTCAGTAGTATTGTAATACAGTTCGCCTGCAGATGTGCCCGTAGGGTCGCTCGCAGCCGCTAGGAGACCTAGCGGTACGAGAAATCTACGGGCCATCTACTGTAGTCCTTAATTACGCGGTTACTACGACTCGGTAAGTAACACCTGAAGCAGGTGCTACAACAAAACCGATAGTTGCTGTTGTAGAGGTGATAGTTACGTCAGTCTCTACCTTAGCGCCAGTGCTATCGTAGACAGAGATTTCAGCATCTGCGCTACCCAAACCATGGGTAAGTGCAAAGCTGGTTGTTGAAGCATCTCCAGTAATTGTTGCTGAGTACTTACGTACCTTGCTATTCAACTGTGTCTGGATGTTAGAGGTCACACCATCAAGGTATGAAATCTCTGTTGAAGAAACAGTTGTTAACGAGCCCACAGTAATGAAGGAGTAGGTCAAAGCGGTGGCCAACATTGCCACACCTGCGTTGATAACTGAGTCTACAGTAAAGTGAACAGTAGTACCGTCAACACTTGAAGCAGTAATACTACCTGTGTAATCAACTGAGTTAGAAGTATCTACAATATGAACAGAGTTTCCAACTAATCCGTTACTGGCAGCAAGTGTTAATGAACTTGTTGCAGCATTAAGAATTGTTACATCTGGGTCACTATTTACCAGAACCGAAGAGCCGACTTTCAGTAGTTCTACTGGAGCTGAGCCGACAGTCAGTGTTGGGTTATTGAAGGTAGGAGCATCAATAACGGAGATTGTATTTCCGCTAAGTGAGATGTTAGTACCAGCTGTGTATTCACCAGCAGCAGAGAATTGTGTCCATGTATAAACCCCTGCGAGTGGTTCTACGTCAGAAAGAATCCAACCAGTCTTACCGTTGGTATCTCCGTTTTCTACGAATACAAAGTCACCCTTTGCAGGTGTGGCTTCGTCTGTAGCACGAGTAAGATTAAATACTCCTTCAGAATAGTTAATAACATAGATGCCGTTCTCGCTAGAAGTATCCTGGTTCTTGATGAGCACACGGTTGCCGACGCCTACAAAAGTACCGTCAAGAGTTTGCGATGGTGAACCTAGGTCAACGTTAGCTAGGTTAACGTTAGCAGTTGAAGCGGCTGCTACAGAGCTCTTAACATTAAGGCCCTGAGCAACTGCATCTACATAGTTCTTAGATGCGATAGTGTCTTGATTGACGATAAGCTTTCCATCGCCATCAGTAGTAAGACCACTGCCGTAGCTAACGCCAAGCTGATTTCCAGTTCCAGCTGCGATGGTGAGCGTATTGTCAGTATTAGCAACGAGGTCGCTGCCTGAAAGACCAAGGCCGCCACCGTAGCTAAGGCTAAGAGCGCCATGAACATCTACTGAGAGAGGGCCATTAACAGAAAGGATTCCAGCGTTTTCACCCTGTGCACCTTGTGCACCCTGAGCACCGTCATTACCGTTTTCTCCAGCAGCACCTTGAGCACCATCGTTACCAGCTGCGCCCTGAATACCCTGAGTTCCTTGTGCACCATCGTTACCGTTTGCACCCTGTGCACCTTGAACACCTTGAAGCATTGCGTTGTTGATGTCAAGGATTGTTGCAATTTGGTTGTCAGACGATACTGAACCTACATACGCGTGGTCTCCTGAAGCAGGATTAAGCACAATATTGTTAGAGGCTGTTACGGTGAAGTCACCAGAGCCGCCAACGTTTACCGTTGAATCGCCGCTCTTGAAGAAACCATCTGTAGATAGCTGTGACTCTACGTTAGAGTAGTTAAGGGTAAGGTTGCTGGAGCCATCAATAACGAAGTCGGTATTAACGCCAAGAATACCTGCGTTGTAACCTTGAGCACCCTGGGCGCCATCGTTACCTGCAATACCTTGGATACCCTGGGTTCCCTGTGCACCATCATTACCGTTGGCGCCTTGAGCACCGTCATTACCTGCGGCGCCTTGAGCACCGTCGTTTCCATTAGCGCCCTGGATACCTTGGATGCCTTGCGCACCTTCTGAGGCGTTAATCCAGGTAGTACCGTCGTAGGTACGAAGGTAGCCAAGAACAGTGTCAAAGTAGATTTGACCTGTAACTGGGTCTGATGGGGCTGACGCCAAGTTTTGAATGGCTGCATTTTGCAGTTCAAGCTTGTTTAAATCAATATGGGTAAGAAATTTTCTTGCCACTTTTTATCTCCTTAAGATAAGTAAGCTGTGCCTGAGATTGGATAAGCGAAGGTGAGAGTAAGGGAGGCCGAAGTGGTATACGAAATTTCTCCTTCGTAAATAATACCATCTGAGTCTTCGACTGTAACGTTAGGTTTAAAACCTAAGTTATGGTCAATGACCCATGTGGTACTTGCGGGGTACTTTGTATATTCGTAACTTACGCGACTAGGCGTAAAGTACAGGTTAGTTACACCTTCAGGGACAGCATCGGTAGATGAAATAGACACACCAGCAATAGCATCTGCTAATTGCTGCTCAGTTACTCCACCGCCGTTGGCGCCCTGTATACCTTGTGCACCCGTAGTACCTTGTGGACCTGCGGGGCCTTGAACACCAGTAGCACCTTGTATGCCACCAGCACCTTGGATTCCCTGAGAGCCAGTTGTTCCCTGTGCTCCTGCGGGTCCTTGGATTCCTGTTGCGCCTTGGATTCCACCAGCGCCTTGTATGCCTTGCGAACCAGTAGCTCCTTGAGTACCTATCGCTCCTTGAATTCCTTGAGAGCCCTGTGTTCCGTTAGCTCCTTGAATTCCTGTAGAACCTTGAGTTCCTGTAGAGCCCTGTATTCCAGCAGGGCCTTGGCTTCCTTGAATACCTTGGGCGCCTGCAATAGAGCCAACGTTTTGCCACGAAGAGCCGTCCCATACGTACAGTTCTCCGTTAACAAGGTACGCATCACCAGAGTTTCCTGTGGGATGAGCTGCAAGTAACGCTGCATATGAACTGTATGTTCCAAGGATAGAAACAGATTTTCCTGCAACACCTTGAGCACCTTGTATTCCCGCTCCTTGAATACCTTGCACACCTTGAACGCCTTGTGCACCCTGAATGCCTTGAGCGCCTTTAGGTCCGCCCTGTCCAACAACTACAACATTAGGCCCTTGTACATTAACGTTTTGAATTCCGCAGGTGTGGACAAGTCCTACACATCTACATCTAGTCAAGGGTCACCTCTTGCGTAGTAAATACTTGTCCACGCAAATAGGTGCATTCATATGAGGAGTCCGTTGGGTCAGTGGCTTGCAAGTCCCAAAATGCGCGTGGAGGCAAATATTGAGTGTCACTTGTAGTAAGAGATAGACGTAGCTTGCTTAAGTTCTCAGAAGTATAGGTAACCTCTGTAGTAAAGGTAGCGTACAGAGATGGGGCGTTTGGGTAGGTGCGAATCTGCGCCTTCCACTCAAGGCCAGTAATATCAAAGGGGAAGTCTACTTCTTCAGAGTATGAGTCGCCTTGATACAAAATAACATCTTGAATCTCAACATAGCTAGGAAATGGCTCACGACCCAAAAGGTCGTTTTGAATATAGACGCGCTCAGGCTTACGAGAGTCGTCAAACTCTTGCGCCATGTATACAGGGACAAGCTTGTTAGTCGTACGAGAAACGCGACGAAGCGTTCCCATCTCTGTACGCCATAGACCAATATTAAGCTGAGCACAGAGTTGGTGGTACTGGTCCCAACGGTTTTGAATTGTTTCGGTTAATTGGCGGTAGCGCTCAGAGCGCGGAATTGTCACGCCATCTGGTGCAGAGATGTCAATATCAAAAGAGGCATCTGTAGCAAGTGCCCAAAGAGCTTCGATAGTTGCCAAGATAGCTAGTGGGTATTCCTCAACAGGAGGAAGAAGCTTTACTGTCATCTGGCTACCTAATCCGTTAGTGCGCTGGTAGGTATGCTGAGTAACCGCAGTCTGAACAAAGCGGCAAATATCATCATCTGTAAAGTAACGGAAGACGTTACCTGTAATAAGAATTGCGGCGTTAGCAGGCGGAGTATGGACAAAGTGAATAACGCCTACATCTGGTTCTACTGTATACCCAGTAGTAATGGCGACAGGGCTACCGTTTACATTGACGGTAAGTGTGTACACATCGATAGGGTGGATAGCCAGAGGGTAATCTGAGGTGGCTCCATCCCCAGTAAAAGTAAGGGTGAATTGACGTGGCTGGTCGCCTAGCTCTAACCGTACGCGTGAGGTCAAATCAGCCAAATTTGCCACGGAAACTCCCTTACAACGGTATATCCAATGATGACGCTAAATCTCAAAAAAATCTCTACATACGAAGAAGGCGCCCCGAAAGGCGCCCACTCCAACTGCATAACGTTTTAGATAACGTTTGCTAGGTAACCTTTTTCTTGAAGGTGCTGAGCAACGTGCTTAGTAACCTTATACTTTTGGCCCTTTTTAAAGTTGTAGTTATTACCCGAGCCAAGGGTCATATTCTCGATATCCTCAACTACACGAATAACGACATCTGCGTCATTACTCAATACAGTTGGTTCATCTACGATAACTGTCTGACGGTCTGGAACAGTCGCGTCAACAACTTCTGTTTCTAGCTTAATCTGTGCCTCGGCTGTTGCCATAGACATAGAGCTTGCACGTCCTTGCATCTCTTCGAGGTTAGCTTCGACCATTGCTTCACGCACACGGCCAGTAACGTCGGAGGGCTTTGCTTTTGCTGCCATTGTATTTTTCTCCAATTTAATGTCTCGGGGTAAATAAGGGGGCGCTTTCGCGCCCCCCTTTAAGCTTTACTTAGTTGGTTTCTGCAATAACAACAGCCTGGTCAGTAATAAGACCAAGACCGAAGATTGAGTACCAAGCAAGTGCGTGCTCACGACCGAAGTCCAAGATACCGCCATCGCGGAGCTCGACTGGGAGTGAGATTGCGTGACCGAATGCGTTATCTCCAATGAAGATAGCTGAGTATCGGTCTGAAGCTCCGTTACCTGTGTAGGTAGCAGGAGTGGTGTAGCCTCCACCAGGAGTTACTGTTGGGTTAGCAACAGCTGTATCAGTGGTGTAGTTAGCGCCAGCGCCACCAGCAACCTTGAGAACCTGTGTGGTCTCAATGAATACTGTGTCGTACAAGCGGCCGATTTCACCGAGCATGAAGTTACCTGGAGCTGCGTACTTGGTGACTTCGATGAACTCAGGATTGTCACGGAGCTTGCGGCTCTGGTGTGGGTGAACGAAGGCGACGTAGGTCTCGCCCAACCGAGGGATGTTCTTGGTTGAGAGTGTCTCAACTGCATCCTTAACGGTGTGGGTTGTGAGGTTGAAGGTACCTGTCATAGAAGCACGGTTGGTGCCCTTGGTACCATCTGCGTACCAGTTGTTGACAGCTGACAAACCAGAACGGTCTTCACCGTAGATGGTTGAGGTAGCTGCGTAGAGGGTATCGCGTGAGAGCTGGTCAAGATAGACAGCCATGTTGCGACCCAAGAGGCGTGAAGCAGATGCCATAACATCATCGAATGATGCGTTGAGCAAGAGCTCAGACACTGCAAGTGCGTAGCCGTGTTCAGCAACAGTGATTGAGAACTGTTGTGCGGTCAACGCGTTGGTCTGCATGCGGACACCTTCGACAAGCGGTGAAGCGAAGCCGAGGTTGTTGTAACGCATGAAGTTGATTTGAAGACCAGGAGCAACACCGAGTTCAGTCTTCTTGACTGCGAACTGCTCGAAGCGAAGGATAGGCATAGCTTGGAACAAGATTTCCTTGGACCAGATTGTCTGAATCGCTTGAGTCAGCTGGGTGTTGGTACCTGAGTATGCTGTAGGTGCTGCGGCAAGATTGCCTGTACCTGTAATACTTGATGCCATTTAGCTTTAACTCCTTGATTGGATTGGATTGGGGGTTTAGTGTTATCCGAACAAGCCCTTTGTCTTCCCCTGAGCACCAGGGCTCAAAAGACGACTTCTGTATTTAGCATATTCTTGGACAGACATTGACTGAATATCTTCAGCCGTAAACTGACGATTCTCCGAATTAGTTTCCAGCGGTCCAGCTGCGGGAAGAGTTGTGCTCGTTCCGCGCATTTCTTTACGGGCATTTTGCATTGCTGCTTGTGCCGATTCGAGAATTCTTGCAGAACGCTCCTTAAGATTATCCACACTAGCTTGAAGTTCTTCGCGGGTATTACCTGCGATGAGGTCTACGAGCTCAGGGATAATATTGTCGCGCTCTTGGTCTAACACTTGCTGACGATATGACTGCAAGTCTGCATACGTTCTTTCACGCTCCAGAAGAGCGAAGGCACGTTCGCGTTCCTGACGCTCACGCTCCAACTGCTCTGCCCACTCTTGTTCTTTAAGCTTGATTAAGTCCTTGGCGCCCAAGTCCTCTTCAATCTTAGCTTTTTCTTTTTCTGCTTTCTTAGCCAATTTCTCAGCTTCCTCAGCAGCCTTACGAGCGGCCTTTTCTTCTTTTTCTTTCTTTAGCGCTGCAACTTCTGCCTTCAGTTGGTCTACAACAGGATAAAGCTTATCTTTTTCCTGTGAGCGAACCTTTGCAAGGTCCTCTTCTGTGTAAAACTTCTGTGCAGGAGCTGGTGCTTCCTCAGTAACAGTAGGTGCGTCAACACCCGACACGTTAACTACTGGAGCTGTGCTGGCTTCTGCTTCAAAAGCAGCTGCCATGTTTTCTGCAGTACTCATAGCTATATCCTTTGATTCTAGGGGTCGTTGTCCGAAGTGAGAGCTCATATGACCAAACGGTTGTCTTGCTATATTTAATTTTTCTCTAACAGCACGAAAAAGTCAGGCTAAACCTTTATCTTTCGTACTCTTCTGGATTACGACGTTGAGGCAACATCGTTCCATAAGCTTCAGTAACTAACTTGTTGCGCAAGTCAGCTTCGCCCATATTTGCTTCCGCAAGGGCCTCATCCATGACAGGGGCTACTGGCTGCATAGGAGCTTGTGCTCCAGCACTAGAACCAGGTGTAGGTGCTCCTGGTTGACCCATAGGGGCGCCACCAGTACCAACAAGAGAACCTGTCAATTCGGCAATTTCTGTCTCAATTTGAGTTTGAAGAAGCTTGAGTGCACCATCAGCTGTGGCGTCATCGAGCAACTCTTGACGAATCTCATTGAGCTTCTCTGCAGGAAATTCTTCGCCCAAAGTACGAAGAGCGCCTTCCTTAGACTCCAGGCCAAGGGAAAGAAGGGTCTGGATTTCGTTAAGCGCGATTAATTTATCTAGTGGCAGTGGTTGTGGGAACTGCACATAAGAGCGGTAGGTAAGTGGGTCTTGTGGGTCTAGCTTGTCCAGCTGACCCTTCTTGAGCTTCACATCAGTGGTTGGGTCCCAGGTGAAGGTCTCAGGCTCTTTGACTGCAAGGCTGAGAAGGACGAGCTCGTTAACGCGCTCTAATCCATGTGCGTACTGAATAATCTTCTGGTGATAGCGATTCATCAACGGTTGGAATTGGATAGAGAGTGCTACACCAGAAGTATTTGAAATAGGCTGTGCTTGTCCCAAAGCTGTTTCAGGGACACCAATCATTTCGTGCATGGCCTTCTTGAGCATTGCTAGGTACTCCATAGCGCCCTTAAGACCCTGGGAACCACCTTCAAGATTTTCTACACGAGCATCCTTAGGAAGACCGCCCCATACCTTGTTGGCGCCCTTTTCTAACTGAGAGGCCTTTGCGCCAATAATAACAGTGACAGGAGCAGCGTGATAATTAACAATATCCGCAATGTCCGTCGCCGTTTCGTTATAGGTTCGGTTAATGTTGATAATATCGTTGCAGTCCGAGAGACCCCAAGGTGAACCAGAGATACGCACATTAGGAATATGCACAACAGGGATGACACCAAGAGGATTCGGGCGAGAGTCAATAAGTTCATCGTTGATGTACTCCTCAATCATGTCATCCGTCAAGATTTCGGTGTACGTAAATACCTGACGTGTGCCTTCAAGCGACGTACCCCAGAAGCGATACTTAAGCTTAAAACGAATAAGACGCTCACGGTCGTGAGGATGGAATTCTGGAAAAGCGAACGACGAGTTAAGAGGTAGGATACGGACACGTCCAGGGTGAGTACGCCCAGCAGAATCCACGTAAGCTTCTTCATACGCCACCTTAATAAAGCAGTCGCCTGATACTGAGCCCTGCTGTCCGATTTCCCACAGAACAGTGGCTTTGTTGTTGTCTACTTCCCACACCCGCTCAAGCAGGTCTGGCACGATTGCTTCCGTTTCTTTCGGGGAACGGAAGGAGACCCCTTTGCCGAAAGTGAAGTTAATAACAAAATCAGTAAAGGCGCGATAATAATTAAGGGCAATTTGAGATTCGCCTACTTGACGGCGATAAGAATAGTGATGGCCTAAGTACATAGCCCAGTTGAGGCTATAACGGTTTAGACGAGGACCGTGAACTTCAAACTCTTCATCCGCTAGCTCTACAAGGCCTAGGGGGGAGATGGATATTGTTAAGTCGCTTGACGCCGCTCTATACGAGGGGGGTGAAAAGTCAATCGAACTCACTTAATTCCCTCCGACAAATCTAGTGGGTAAACCATAGCACAATTATCGACAAATCGTTAAAAAGATTAATCTAGAAACGCTTAAAGCTTTCGCCATTAATATTGTTTTTTCCAATTGGTTTGGTTACTTTTTTCTTCCTTGCTTCTTCTTCTTTATCTTTTGCTTCTTGCACATAATCACGGAATCGAGGGTCTACTTGACCCTTGTTCTTTACAAACTGTCCACCCATTTGAGAGTACTTAGCGTGGACCCAGTGGGCCGCTGCAGGGGATGGATATTTAGCGAATTTAGTGCGAGCTTGCATCGTAATCATGTTCCAGAGTTTTGGATTCGCAGGCGTTTGGTCTGGCGATTCCTTTACTTCTTTACCTCGGATGAGGGCCATGAAAACTCCTTAGATACCTCAAAGCCCAGCCCCTATACAGAGGCTGGGTGTTGAGTAGTTAAATTAGTCTTGGACGACTGATGGGTTAAGACGCTGCTGATGTGAACCGTTGCGAACAACTTCTTCGATGCGGTTATCACCATGGTCAGCAAATGCACCGTTTGAGAACTCAGTAAGAGTATCTGGTGCTTCTACCCAAGCTGCTGAACCGACGTGAGCGCGCTCGCGCATTGTCTCTTCAGCTGGCTTCTCGAAAACATTTGCGTTACGGTTTGGACGACCTGCTGCTGGGGTGTAACCCTGCATAGCGCCCTTTGAAAATTCGCTTGGAACATCGGTATCTGTTGCGATGCCTTCTTCAAAACGAAGTGGTCCGCGCTGCCCTGGTGTTGCTGGGGACATCTTGCGGTCGTATACATTGCCAGGACGTTCTGGCATCTTTGGTGCTGGTGCAATTGTCATTAATGACTCCTTGTTAGGTTGAGGACCTCGTATAAAAGTGTCCTACAAAACAAGCCAATAATCTGGATAAAATACCTTTTATCTAAAGAACGGGCTTGAGGACACTTCTACAGAAGGCATCGTTAAGTCCATAGTTAACGAGCACGCAATCGCCAAAGAGTCGGCAAAGTCATCGTGGGCATGCGCTTCATCAGGGGCATGAGCCAAAAAGTTTGGACCCTGAAACTTAGTCTCTAGGTCAGACATCTGCTGATAGAAGCGCTTCCACGTACGTAAACGGCGAGTTTTTGCGTGAGCAGGCCACCCCACCATACGACGGTCGATAAGGGCTTTCAGGTGCTTCCAGCGCTTTGACTGCTCAGACTGGCTACTACCGAGTGAATGAACTTCAGCTCTAGGAAGAAGAATCTTTAGGCGTTGGGCAACTGCGTCACCTACACCGTTGGCATCTACTCCTACCGCAAGAACGTCATAGCTAGAGAGGAACTGAACTATCTGGAAGTACTGGTCTTCCCAGTCATCTCCTTGAAGTTCAAGCCAGTTCAAAATACGATGGTCAAAATAGCCGAACTCATCTGGTCTATCCCAGTCAACCCAGACGACAGTGACTACAGTAGAGTCAATCTTACGGGCAGGGTCAATTCCAACAACTACGGGGGAACGATGCCACGCCTTTACTGTTTCTTGAGAGGTATCACCTAGCTCATCAAGAACCGATGAGGTAACGAACATTCCTCGGTCGAGGAGCCACTTACAGTTGTACGACATTTGGAACTCATCTGAGTCCTCACCAATGCGCAGCATTTCTTTCTTAATGTACTTGCCGTAGTTAGGGCTTACCTTAGCGACATCTTTGTAATCCCACTGAAAATGATTTTGACGACCACGAGTTGTTTGGCGGCGCTTATTTAATTGGATAGCTCTGTAGAAGTTATTCTTATGCGTTGTAGGAGTGCCTGTCTTAATCATGGTGCCGTTGTACGCAGCAAGCATAGGAGAGATAGATTTAGAGACCACGAAGTCATCTGCCTCTTGGCACTCATCAATAACAATAAGATGGAACGACTTAGATTCAATCTTTGCACGAGGGTTAGCGGTCATCATCATAAGACTGGAACCAGACTTACGAAGTTTAATCTGTCGAGTAACTCCTGCAACTTTACCAATAGAATCATCAATCTCAGGGTCGCCCAAAATTTCTAGGGCGCGTTCAGATGTTAAACGGTTGACGGTACGACCAAAGAGAGTTTCTACCTGTGTC